>Ga0208812_1000015_pt1 | contig 49708 bp, 57 predicted proteins | sample Colrivmeta156902_FD_187689 | JGI IMG/M metagenome (GOLD analysis project Ga0208812, IMG submission 187689) | Estuarine microbial communities from the Columbia River estuary - metaG 1569-02 (SPAdes) (version 2) | ecosystem: Environmental > Aquatic > Marine > Intertidal zone > Estuary | place...
TAGAGTTTTCTGCAGAAATTAGAACTTACCCAAATTCACCTACTCGGTGGGTAGCCTTCAATGTTACAATTGTGGACGTTCAGACTGGACGTATCAGAATCTCGCTACCACAACAGGACACACGCTATCTACCAGTCAGAGGTTTTTGGGACTTACAAGCCACATCATCTGTGGATAACACCTTCCAAAGAACCTTCCTAAGAGGACAGACATTCGTGACCCAGCAAGTGACAACGGTGGAGTGATATGCCAGACATTATTATAGTTCCGCCAGATAACGGTAACTGGTACCCCACACCTACAGGCCCTACAGGTCCTCTAAATGGTCCAACTGGTCCTACTGGTCCGACTGGCCCTACAGGTCCTCAAGGAGATTACTCTCGCTACTTAGGTCTTTATGACACATTAGCTGACCTTCAAGCTGCCAACCCAAGTCCAGTTCCAACTAACTGGGCTTTTGTTCGCGTTACTGGAAACGCAACACAATTACGTTTATATCGTCGTAGTAGTAACGCTTGGGTATTTGATACTTTAAATATTCCTGCAGGTGCAACTGGAGCGACAGGACCAACAGGTCGTACAGGCGCAACTGGTCCTCAAGGTAACCAAGGAAACGCAGGCCCTACTGGTGCTACTGGTGCTCAAGGTGTATCTGGTTTAGCTGGTGCTACTGGTCCTACTGGTACTCCTGGTCAAGGATTAAATCTTCTTGGAGAGTACCCAACGCTTTCTGCACTACAAGCTGCACGACCAACAGGTGTAGCTGGAGAAGCTTGGTTACTTGAAAACGGTAACTTAATTATTTGGGACACCGTTACTTCAGCATGGAAGAACGTAGGTAACCTAGAAGGTCCAACAGGTCCTTCAGGAACCGCAGGTCCAACAGGTGCAACAGGCCCACGTGGTACACAAGGTTTCCAAGGTGTTCAAGGTCCACAAGGTGATACTGGACCAACTGGACCAACTGGTCCAACAGGTTTTGCAGGACCACAGGGACCAACGGGTGTTCAAGGTGAACGTGGTTTCTCTGGTCTTCAGGGTAACGTAGGTCCAACTGGAGCAACAGGTGCAACGGGTCCAACAGGCGCACGTGGTCAAGGCTTTGCTGGAATCACATCTGTAACTCCAATTACTTTAAGCACTGGTTTAAAGACTTTTACATTAAGTATTACTGACCACCCATTTATTGTTAACTCTATTGTTAGAGCTGTAGCAAATACCAACGTCTTTATTGACGGTGTTGTAACAGCGGTAAACGGCGCTCAGATAACCCTAGACGTTAACTTCTTCCAAGGTGTTGGTGGAGAAATCTATAGCTCTTGGCAATTTACTATTGCTGGTGAGCCTGGTTTTACAGGAGCAACTGGTCCTACAGGACCTACTGGTGCCACAGGCGCTGCCTCTGTAGTTCCAGGACCAACAGGTCCACAGGGTATCTCTGGCGGTATTGATTTATCAGTTACTCGTTCTGCTAGCCAGTACGTTATTAACGGGTTAAATAATCCAACTATTACTGTTATCCGCGGTCTTCGTTACCGTATTGATATCAACACTCCTGGTTATACATTTAGAGTACAGACCTCAGCAGGCGTGTACAGCGCAGGCGCTCAATACACAACAGGATTTAGCAGTAACTTTGCTGCTGGTGTAGCAAGCGGAACTGTGTTCTGGGATGTTCCGTTTACTGGTCCTGCAACTCTTTACTTTGTATCAGAAGAAGATTCTGCCCTTAATGGTTCATTTACTTTAACAGCTGCTGGTCCTATTGGTGCAACTGGCCCTACAGGTGCGACAGGCGCTGCTAGCACAGTTGCTGGACCAACAGGTGCACAAGGTGTCGTTGGTCCTACAGGTCCTACAGGTTTAACTGGCGCAACAGGAGCGACTGGTCAAATTGGTGCCCCTGGTCCACAAGGTGCGACGGGTGCACAGGGTCCACAGGGTATACAGGGAGCTGCTGGTACGGCTGGTACGGCTGGTGCTGTCGGTCCAACTGGTGCAAGCGGTATAGCGGGTCCAACAGGTCCTCAAGGCGCTGGAATTTTTATCCTTGGTTCTTATAACTCATTAGCAGACTTGCAAACTGCACAACCAGTTGGTGCAACTGGTGATGGTTATTTAATTAATGGAGTTTTATTTGTATGGGCTGGTTCACAGTGGGTTAGCGCTGGAGCAATTCAAGGAGCAACTGGTGCACAAGGCCCACAAGGTCCACAAGGTCTTGTAGGACCAACTGGAGCTCAAGGTACACAAGGCCCACAAGGTATTCAAGGTGTTGTTGGTCCTATTGGTCCAACAGGTAACACTGGTCCAGTATCAACTACTCCAGGCCCTATCGGACCTACAGGTGTTCAGGGACCACTAGGTCCTACAGGTTCCACTGGTCCAACAGGTCCACAAGGCCGTGGATTAAACATCCTTAACGCGTTTACTACATTCCAAGAACTTACTGCAGCTGTTCCATCACCAGTAACTGGTAACCCATATTTAGTAGCTGGAAACCTATTTATTTGGGATGGCGACCAGTGGATTAATGCTGGTCAAGTACAGGGACCAACTGGAGCAACTGGTGTTGCAGGTCCTACAGGTGCCACTGGTATCCAAGGTCTTTCTGTAACTGGTCCAACTGGAGCCACTGGTGCAACTGGTCCTCAGCCATTTACAATTGTTGGAACTTGGCAATCAGGAATTAGTTACCAACCTAATCAAGCAGTCTTCTACGATACACCAACACTTAAAGGTACTTACGTTCGTAGAAACAACGCATCTACTGCAGGAATAACACCTGTAGATGACCCAGCAAACTGGCTAGTTGTTGTTGCGGCTGCTATTGGTAACACTGGTCCTACAGGAGCCACGGGTCCAACAGGAGCCACAGGTATTCAAGGACCTATAGGTAACACGGGTCCAACTGGTCCTACAGGAAACCAAGGTTTACTAGGTCCAACAGGCCCTACAGGCACTACACTATTGAACGTAGATGGTGGCGGCCCCGATACTAATTATGGCGGAGTTATAACTATCAACGGAGGAGACGTGAGCGGTAACTAATGGCAATTAAATTACAATTACGTCGTGGTACGGCGTCACAGTGGTCATCCACTAACCCTCTTCTTTCAGAAGGTGAACTAGGTCTAGAACTTGATACTGGAAAGTTCAAGGTTGGTAATGGTACACAAAACTGGAATGCGCTAGTATATGCCAGTGGTATCCAAGGTCCTACTGGACCTGCAGGTTCTAACGGTATTGCGGGACCAACAGGTGCTAATGGCTCCAATGGTGCTGCTGGACCAACAGGTGAACGTGGACCAACTGGTATCCAGGGACCTGCTGGAGATGGTGGAGTAGGACAACTGCTTCTTAACGACGCGCTGCTACAAACTGGAATCTATTTTCCAGTCGGAGCAGTAACTAGATTTACTAACGTGGTACAAACCGTGATACCACCGATTACGTTGATATAGGAAGGTAAATGAATGGCACGCAATATTGCGCCTGAGCATTACGTATTTAACCCAACCACTAAGACGGTTACTATTAACCGCTACATTAAGCGTATTCACCTATTCCTTATTGTTAACTCTGTCCGTAATAAGATTCTTTTTAACTTCTCTGATGCAGCTCAACCTATCACAGTAAGTTACATTTACCCAGATTACAGCATCGCTAATCCAACGGGTAATACAGAAACAAAAACTGTTATTCAGTTAAATGCTTCTGTTGATACAACAGGCATGCTCTCAACCGACACTATTCAGATTGTTGTTGATGACGAGCACCAGAAGGTAACTTTTGACGAGACCTTTATCGACGGCGCTCAAAAGCTTCGTACCTCACAGCCTCAGTCTTTGATGGATACAGACTTTGAATACTCTGTACAGCCTTCTAAGTGGGAAGCACTATTTACATCAAACGGTTACCCATCATTCTTTGCTAAGGCCTCTGGCGGTAACTCATTTGACGTTGTTTCTCTTATTGGAGATGGTGTACGACCACGCTCAACCATCACAGTAACAACCGCTCTTCCTCACGGTCTATCACCAGGGCAGATTGTTTCTGTTCAAGAAACTCTTAACTTCCTTGCAGAGGGTACATCTCTAGTTCAGGCCGTCCCTACAACTACTTCTTTCCAATACACAGCCCGTGGCATTGTTAGTGGCGACGTTGCATCAGGTACTTTAACTAGCGTATATGGTGGAGACATCTTTGACGGTGCCCACATCCCTGGCGGTAACTTCCCAATTGGTGGTCTTAATACTGCCTTGCGTTGGAGAGCAACTGTAGATGGTGCAGCGCCAATCTCTACTGTAAGAGTTCAGTTTGACCAGCCACACGGCGTCTTCCCAGGAAACCTTATCGTTGTTACTGGAACTAACAGCTTTGATGGTAACTGGCAGGTAACTAAGGTCGCTACTCAAACTACTCTTGAGTTTGCCCTATCACGTCAGCAGTCTGCAATCTCTGTTCCACAGAGTTCGCTTATCTTTACAAAAGGCGACGGATACGTAATCCAGCGTCCATTTGATGGCGGTGTTTCCCTTTCAACAGCGACTAACTCAATGGGTTCTTCTACTGTTCGTCAAACTCGTCGCTATTTCCGCTACCAGTCAGGTAAGGGAATTCAGTTCTCAACAGGTGCTCAGTTAACCCCTGTATACGATGTTGAGTCTTTAACTATTAATGGTGGTTCTGTAGGCCCTGCAATTGTTACAGTTAAAACTGTACAAGACCACGGTATGCAGGCTGGCGTTACTGTAGACATCGAAGGTGTTATAACTCGTTATGCTTACAACCCATTTAACGGAAATGACTTTACTGTAAGCAGAATTATTGACGTTAATACTTTTGAATACCCAGTTACTCTTACACAGGTACTTCCAACAATTGACTGGAACCCTGCTGGTATTAACGTATTCGTACACGCCCGTAAGTGGTTTGGTGCTGTTACACGTTGCGGTATGTTTGACGACCAGAACGGCTTCTACTTTGAGTATGACGGCCAGAAGATGTTTACTGTCCGCCGTCACTCTGAAAAAGAGGGCATCGGTCGTGTAAACGTAGTAAAGAACTCAAGCTTTGTTACTGGTCTAAACACACAGTTCCGTAAACAGCTTACTGTAGGACAGAGCATTGTTATCAAGGGTTCTTCCTACAAAATTATCTCTATTAACAGCGCAACCTCTATGAACGTCGCACCTGCTTACCGTGGTGCAACTGGTAACCGTACTCGCTACCTTATTACACAGAACGACCGCACACCACAAGAAAACTGGAATATTGACTACTTTGATGGGGAAGGCCCGTCTGGTTATAAGCTGGACATGGGTCGTATGCAAATGGTCTACATCGACTACACATGGTACGGTGCAGGAACTATTCGTTACGGCATGCGTGGTGTTAATGGAAAGATTGTTTGGTGCCACCGCGTTTCTCAGAACAACGTCAACAACGGTGCTTACCAGCGTTCAGGTAACCTACCTGCTCGTTACGAAGTTACAAACGACCCATCAATCTTTACAAAGATGGTTGCTGGCCCAACAGGTGTTCTTGGAACGCAGCTTGGTGCTAACGATACCGTTATGTACGTTGAGAACGGTTTGAACTTACCAGCTGCAGGATACGTATACGTACGTGACGCCGAAAACTGTGAAATCATGCGTTACTCTTCTGTTGGTGCGTTTGACCCTGTAAAGCGTGGTTATCCAATTAACATTGCTGAACGTCGCGCATCTATTACAAACGTCTACCCAGACACGCCGTTTACGTTTAGTGGAACTACAACTCCAGTAGTCTTTACTCCAGACTCATCTATCACAGGTGTTGGTGGAGACGCTCAGGTTTCAGTCCAGTCAATTACTCAGAACTGCGCCCCACTCATCAGCCACTGGGGTTCCTCAGTTATTATGGATGGCCGCTTTGATAACGATGAGAACTTTATCTTTACTGGTGGTATGACAAAGAACCTATCAATCGCAGCGGGTGTTACTCGTCCTCTACTTGCTCTTCGTCTAGCCCCATCAGTTGATAACGGTATTGCTCGTAACTTCGGTGTTCGAGAACTTGTTAACCGCATGCAGCTACAGATGAACTCTATTGGAGTTACAACTAACGGACAGATGCGTATTGACGCTGTTCTTAACCCTAACCAGATTGTTTATAACACATACACTCCAGCAAACCTACAGGCCTCTCGTGCTTGTACTGGTAGTGGTGGTGTAAACGTTATTACGGTTACTGACGCCGCTGGTACAAACGGTATTGTTCCTGGTATGACTGTATCAGGTACTGGTATTGGACCTAACGCTCAGGTAGCGACTGTTTCAGCTAACATTGTTACCTTATCAGTAGCTAACACAGGCACTGTTTCTGGTTCCCCTACTTTCGTCCCACGTACTGGATTTACAGGTATCCCAGACGACTGGGGTCGTGACCAGGTGGGTTCTGGTTCTTTGGCTCAGATTATCTACTTTGATAACTCAGGTCCTGGAGCGGGTAACGCCCAGGCTGCCTCTGGACGTATCTCTGGCGGTGACTCTGTTGCATCCTTCTACTCAGAAAATGGTGGTGGTGCTGCCAACTTCAACGTCTCAAACTTTGACCTTAGCTCTACCCGAGACCTTGGTAACTCCATTATTAGCGGTGACGGAAACGTCTCTAGCCCTAGCTACCCTAACGGCCCAGACATCATTGTCCTTACGGCTACCAATATCGGTACTGCAAACGCATCGATTGCAGCTCGTATCTCATGGGTTGAGGCGCAGGCATAATGTCTCCTGTTTACGATGTCCATAATTTTAAAGACGCTATACTTTTAATGACCTCGGAAGGTAGGTAAAGACCCATGCCAGACTATACATCGCTTAGCACGCAGATTGATGCGGTTAAATCAGAGATTACCTCTAGCCTAAACGCTAGTACGTATACTGCTCAAGACCTCATCTATGTTGCTAAGGCACTTGAAACAATGGGCACCCTTCTGGGCGTCAATGACATTGTTGCTGCTACTGCAGACCGCGTAGCCGCAATCAATACTGCTGGTACAACACAGGTTACTGCTGTTAACTCCGCAGGCACAACACAGGTTTCTGCGGTTAACACTGCGGGAAATAATAAGGTCGCTGCAATCGCTGCAGAGGCCGCTAACTTAACCGTACTAGCGTATATAGGAGTACTCGACTAATGCCAACAACAGTAACACGTTTTAGAGCACTTACTGCTGGAACCACGGATGCTTCTGCGTATGCGGTTCCTGCACTAAACACTGCAATTGTAACAAACGTAATTCTTGCTAATAAGACTGCAGCAACCCGAACCGTAACAGTAACAGCTGGTGGTTTTGCGTTTTGCTCAGGACTTCAAGTTCCTGCAAATGGGACTGTAAATTTTGATGCTCGCTTAGTTTTGAACGCCGCTGAAACAATCACTGTTACTGCAGACGTAGCTGCTGCTGTAGATGTGACGATTTCAGGCGTATTGATTTCTTAATAATAGGAAAAGGACAGGTATATAAATGGCAATCTCCTCAAGTAAAGACTTTATTGTCTTCCCGAATGACAATTCGGGTCGTTTGTTTATTCAAGAGGCCACCTTTACAGCCAGTGGTACCTGGACTGCTCCTGCTGGCGTCACTAGTGCTCAAATCGTCCTTGTGGGCGCGGGCGGCGGTGGCGGTGGCGGTTCCCAAAACGTAGCTGGCGGTGGTGGCGCTGGTGGTCAGGTAATCGTTCGTAACCTAACAGTTGTTCCTGGAACAACCTATAACGTAACAATCGGTGCTGGCGGACAGGGTGGTCAGGGCGCAATTAACGCTGCTGCTGACGTTGTTAACACTCTACCTGGCGGTAACGGCTCTGCAACAATTTTCGGCAATATTACTATTGCTAACCTTCTTGTTAACTCAGACTTTGATTACAGCGTACAGTCATGGGATTCAGCAACATACTACCGTTCAGCAACTGGTATCTCTGGTGCTTCTGCTATTACTGTATATCCAAACGCTGCGGGCCTTACAGTAGGTCAGCGTGTAACTGGTACTAACATTGGTACAAACGCCACCATCGTAGGTATCTCAGGTAACGTAGTTAACCTATCAGTAGCTAACGCAGCTACTGTTGCTTCTGTTGTTGGCTTCTCACAGGGTGAATCTATCGTACGTCCTTCTAACGTATTCTTTAACAACATCTCATCTGCGGCTTCTGACATCACAACTAACCCACAGACAGGTAATACTGCTGGTTCTCCTTACTTCCAGAACCTATCTAACAACCTTTTGCAGCCAAACATTGCACAGTTGGAAGAAGCAGCTACTATTACAAATAACAACATTCGTCAGTACGGTATTGCACTATCTACATTTGCAATTACCAATACAGGTGTTCCAACTAAGCTTCCAGAAATGGTCGGCGGATACACACGCACAGTAACAACCGCTCTAAGCTCTGCTGTAGTAACTATGAACTCTACTGTAGACATCTATCCAGGCATGTACCTTGTAGGTTCAATGTTTGCGACTGGAACTGTGGTTCTAAGCGTTGACAGCGCTACTCAGGTTACTGTTTCTGCAGCTGCTACCCAGGTCTCAAACAACGCATCAATCACAGCTTCTTACTCAGGAGCCTTCGGTGTTAACGCGCTTATTGCTTCTACTAGCGTTTCAACCTCTGGCGGTTCACCAACGTGGCTTCAGCTATCAAACATGAACTCTACTTCACAGTCAAACGGTACACAGACATCTGCAGGCCTACAAGGTATTCCATACCAGCCAGGTGCTACATACACAATGTCTGCATACGTTTCTGCAAACGCGGATGTTCTAGCTGCTACAAGCGTCCTATTCCAGCTTCGTTCAGCTGGTGCTTCTTGGAACGCTATTTCAAACCAGGCATTTGCTGGCGGTTCTAACTCAGGTACAACTAACTCAATTGATGCTGGTCAAGCAAACGGATTCTTCGTTAAGCAGGCAACACCAGCAGCCCTACCAGGGTACGGCGGAAACGTCACAACAACTGCTGATGCAGCTAACGGTGCTACAACAATTACTGTTGCAAGCAACTTTGGTATCTTGATTGGTATGGTTGTAACGGGTTCTGGTCTTCAGTCTGATACTCGCGTAAGCAACGTTGTTGGTAACACTATCAGCATTAACAAGACAACTAATGCTCCATTGACCACTACATCTGTTACTTTTGCAAGCAGTGGTCCTCAAATTATTGGTTCAAACGTAACAGTTGGTCAAACAGGATGGCGCCGTATTTCAGCAACATTCACAACACCAGGAATTGCGTCCGCACTAGCTAATGGTACATACCAGTTTGGTTCAACACCGCAGTTTATCCACCCTGTAATTATTCTTCAGCAGGGCTCTGTAAACTTCTGGTTTGACAACATTCAGCTTGAAGTTGGCAATACAGCTACGACATGGCGTCCACCTGTATACCGTGAGGCCCAGTCTATGCTCATGCAGACCAACTCTGCCGCTGGTGGAAACCTTGAAACTTCACACCGCTTTGTACGTGTTCAGCCAAACACACAGTACTCAGGTTCTGCGTTCGTAGTGGCTACTGGTACATCTAACCAGTACCGCCCAACTCGTGCGTTTATTGAGTACTTTGATGCTGACTTCAACTCAGTACTTCGTACAGAAGGTAACAACGTATTCTTGCCTATCTCTGGTGTAGCAACATCTACACAGCAGATGCCAGCAGTTACTTACCCAGTACGTCTTGCAGTTAATGGCGCAACCTCGCCAGTAAATGCTCGTTGGGCTAAGTTCGGTATCATGAACCTTAACGGCGCTCAGTCTGCCACAGGTACAGCTATTGAACACCATATCCTTGCACCACAGCTAGAGCCAGCAGCAACTGTTACTCCATACAAGAAGGCTGATAACGTCAACTACTTCTATGCTGGTCAGCCAGGTATGACTCCAATCGTTTCATCTCTTGGAACTGTTGCTGCAGAAGGTGGCGGAGGTGGAGGTACATTTAACTCTAACTCTACACACTGGCAGTACGGCCTTGAAGGCGGAAACAACGGCGGTCACGCTGTTCAGAACTCTAACACTACAACTACCCTTGCTGGTGGTGGCGCTGGAGCAGGTGGCTACGGTCAGCCTGCACGCATCTACGGTGCTGGTGTTTCTGGTGGTAACACTATTGATGGTTACCGCACAACCGCAGGTGGTTCTATGCAGACATGGCCAATGCGAGGACACCAAGGTGGATACGCTCTATGGAACTCTGGTACCAACAACTTCCACGTTCAAGGTGAAGCTGGTCACGGTGGTCCTGGTGTTCTTCTTAATGGTCTTAACTCTGGTTCAACTCTAGGCCTACCACTTGCTGGTGGCGGCGGTGGAGCTGGCTGGAATGCTAACAACTCTATTAACCAAGCTACACCTGGTATTGGTCAGAATGGTGGCGGTAAGGGTGCTCCAACATGGTTGGCAACCCAGGCTTCTACTACACCTGACTACTACGCTCGTGGTCTTGACGCAATTGCTAACACTGGCGCAGGTGGCGGTGGTGGTGGTTCTAACTGGACTAACACTCCAAACACACTTATTACACACAACTCTGCTAACGCAGCAGTTAACTACGAAGCATTAACATCCGAGTTCTTTAAGTGGAACCCTGTTTACAATGCATCAACTGTAATCTCAGCACAGGCTGGTTTCTATGGTTCAAACGTTCTACGTGCGACCATCCAGGATACTGGTAACGCAAAGATTACAACTTCATGGCAGTCCTTCCCAATCCTTCCACGTATTCCACTAGTATTCCCTGGTGTGGCTGCGCGTCTAACCACTGCTCCTGGCGGTGCTACATCGTCACAGTTCACTGGTCTACCAAAGCGTGTACGTCCAACAGTTCGCTGGAAGAATGACCGTAACGTCATCATTCGTGAAGACCGCCCTCCATTTGATATCCAGTTCTCTGGTACAAACACCGTCACCTTCCTAGGTGCAGCGGGTGCAACATCAGGTATCTGGCAGACATTGGCAGCTCCAGCAGATGCATCATTCTTTGATGTAACATGGGAGCTCCTATACATGGATGCTGGTGACGTTGTTGACCTAGACTTCGGTGGTTGCCAGTATTACGGATACCAGAGCTTCGGCGGTAACGGTGCAGACGGTTACGCTATGATTCGCTGGTTCGACAAGGCAACCCTCTAAGGAGATAGAAAATGGCTAAATTCGCACTCGTTGATGACAACATCATTACTCAAGTACAGGTTGCTGAGGATATTGATTCCCTTGGACCTCTTGCACTTCTTTTCGAAGTCGTGCAGGTTGACGGCCTATCACCAGAACCATCACGTGGTTGGACCCGCGTTGATGGCGTATGGTTCCCACCAAGCACACCTGAAGCAGCAAAAGAACTTTGGAACGGCTCTGGCTTTGAAGCAATCGAAGCACCTGCTGAAGAAGAAGAAGAACCTTCAAAGAAAGGCAAGTAACCAATGGCCATTTCATCACAGCCAACAGTTCTAGCACAGTCTAATGATGCCTACATTAACGTAGGTGTTACAGGCCGTCTTCAGACCTTCTCGGCAGCAACAGGTACACTAGCTATCAACCCAACCAATGGTTCATTTATCCGAATCACTAACTTGGTTGGCGCAGTCACCGTAAACTGGACAGGCGTGCCTTCTGGTTATGGTACTCGCTGGCAGGTTGAGGTTCGTAACCGTGGCGCTAACGCAGTTGCGTTCAACGGTGTCACATGGGATGGTGGCTCAGCTCCAACTCTCGCATCTGGTACAAACGCATCAGTCCTAAGCTTCTACTCACCAGACGGTGGAGTAACTGTTTACGGACGCCTTGAGTTTGCAACCCTCGTCTAATATAGATTAGAAATAGCTCCCCGCCGTCCTCAGGGACTGGCGGGGCTTTTCTATTTAAGGATACAATTCATATATGAAAATAGCCGTATACACCATCGCATTAAATGAAGCACAGTTTGTCGAACGTTGGTACGAGTCTGCAAAAGAAGCAGACTACCTAATGATTGCTGACACAGGTTCGGCAGACGGTACTGTGGAGAAAGCCCGCGAACTAGGTATCACTGTTCACACAATAAGCGTACGTCCATGGAGATTTGATGACGCTCGTAACGCAGCCCTTGCCCTACTGCCAGATGATATTGACTACTGCATCTCTTTAGATATGGATGAGGTACTCGAACCAGGCTGGCGAGATGAGATGGAAAAGATACCTGCAGGTTCTACCCGTATACGCTACAACTACACTTGGAACTTTAACCCAGATGGGACACCAGGCCTAACATTTGCTGGAGATAAGATTCATGCACGTCACGGATACCGATGGCAACACCCTGTACACGAGTGTTTATATACAGACCGTTTAGTTGAGAAAGAATACTGGAGTCAACTAGGGCTATGGCATAAGGCAGATGACAGCAAGTCTCGTGGTCAATACCTCCCTCTGCTTAAGTTATCTATAGAAGAAGACCCGCACAACGACCGTAACGCCTACTACTACGCACGTGAGTTATTCTTTCACGGTCAAATAGAAGAAGCCCTAGTCCAATTTAAACGCCATCTATCTTTGCCTAAGGCGCTATGGAAAGCAGAGCGAGCGTCCTCTATGCGTTATATAGCTAAGTGTTCTACAGATGAAGCAGAAAAGCTTAAGTGGTGGAAGCTTGCTGTTCAAGAGGAGCCTGCCAAAAGAGAAGCTTACGTAGAGCTGGCACAGTATCACTATGACAGTGGTCGTATTGAAGAGTGTTACATGTGGGCTAAGAAGGCAGTTAATATTAAAAACAAAAGCATGGACTATTTAAATGAGGCATTTGCCTGGGGCGCAACTCCCTATGACCTAGCTGCTGTATGTGCATTCTGGCTAGGAGAAAAGGATAAAGCCCTTGAATACGGAACCATTGCAGCAGAGTTAAGCCCTACAGATGAGCGCATAATCGGTAACCTTGAACTCTACAAGAAGGCGGTAGAAGATTGAGAGCTCACGCACCAGGCGGTCGCTTTGATGCAGACTTTGAAACCGACAAGGTACTAGAAGGCGTAGACGCAGACCTCAAGAGGCCTGTAGGAACTACCGCTCAATGGTTTATCTGGGACCCTGTTGCTACCGTGCTTGACCCTATTTATGATGTAGGACAAGACCTATCTACCGCAACTGGTGGTCGTATGTGGCGAGGCCCATTTGAATTACCAATTGTCAGAGCCGTAATTAAACAAGGTGGAGTAAAGAACAGTCAACGCGGTTACTACGGCGCAGACTCTTTACACCTCACCCTTAATGCTGAAGACGTAGAGAAAATTGCACCAGGGGTTATTGGTAACCCAGACCTACAAGCTCGTGGCCGTATCCTATGGAAGGGCCAGGTATATCGCCCTTATTACATCCAACAGGCAGGCATTGTTGCTGAAAGATTCACCCTCTTGGTTGTAGAATGTATGCAGGTCATGGCCGACGAAATGGTCAACGACCCACAGTTCCTGGCACTTGCTGGGTATATTAAATAGGAGACGCCATGGCAGTTATTCACCAAGCTTTTACAGTAGGAACAAGCCCAGTTTTGCTTGCTACTATCCACGCTAAGAACCCAGAGACAACTGTTCAAATCGTTAATGACGATAACAACAGCATCTATATCGGCGACATCACTGTTGCAACCAGCGGCGTAGACAAGGGTCTTACAGTAAAGAAGGACTCTGTGTATAGCATCAGACTAAATGCGGACGATAAGCTCTACGGTATCGCGGCTACCTCTACTGGCGCTAACGCTGTATCCGTTCTCTACTCAAGCGTGTTTGCATAATGTCTAAAGATACTAACCCTTGTTGGGACGGCTACGTCCAAGTAGGTATGAAGACTAAGGGTGGCAAGAAAGTTCCGAACTGCGTCCCCGCAGGTTCTGGCAAAAAGAAAGTCTCCAAACCAAAGAAAGCGAGCAAGTAATATGTGTGCTACATGTGGATGTATGGGAAAGAAGAAGGCTGCTAAGAAGGTCGCTAAGAAGGCGGCTCCAAAGGGCATGTCATCTAAGCAGAAGAAACTTGATATGGATAAAGACGGCAAGCTAGAAGGCTCAGACTTCGCTGCCCTACGAAAGAAGAAGAAGAAGTAATGTGCGCCACCTGTGGCTGCGGTAAGCCAAAAGACAAGCATGGTATGAAGACCCTACAAGCTGCTAATAAGAAGTTCGCTAAGAAGGCTGCTCCAGCAAAAGGCAAGAAGTCCTCAATGGTTAGAAAGAAGGGCATGTAATGGCTACCTTTAACTTCGGCAAGTACACAGAGGCCAAGGATAAGAAGAAAGATGCCAAGATGACCAAGGGTATGACCCCAGCTCAGAAGGCAAAGTTTGAGAAGGCTGACAAGGCTCACGGAGCTAAGAAGAAGCCTAAGACCATGGCTGAAGATAAGAAGATTGACGCCAAGATTATCAAGAAGATTAAAAAGAAGTAATACGCTTAGGGCCCCGAAAGGGGCCCTTTGCTTTATCCTTATAGTGAATCCATGCGGGATTCAAAGCTTTACCCCCTGCGTTGTACCTTGCGAAATCTAGGATGGACATGCCTAAAAAAGTATCCTCAGCATCTGACACAGACTTCAGACGCGAGATTAATAAGGCCATTCCTGGTAATGCTGTCACTGCAGCTTTGGGAGCTTTGACTGTCGCAAATGTACTACTGGGGAGACACGTTGCTAAGCGTAGACAATCTCGTAGAGGCTAAGGCCTCCGAAGGTTCATCAGAAATGACTGCAGCTCTTCGTGAGCGTGCAGTAGCTGCTGGCTGGCCATCAGATGTAATCCCTCAAATGTCAGTTAACTTTGACGGTTCTAATTTAAACTACAACGTCCCCGATAAAGCATGGGACCTAGAATACGGTGAGCCTAATAAGTCCGCCCCGACCTCTGTTATGCGCGGCTTGAATTACCGACTACACGGTTTTATGGATGAAATCATAGACAACGAGCTCCTTGACCGCATGGTTATGGAAGACGAGGTGTTCCATGGGTAGCCCATTTATTATTGCGGAAGATGAAGCAATCAAGAACTACCTTCAGGGTATGGTCGTTGCTGATGAGAAGTCGGCTGCTAATAACGGCCCTACTGAAACAATTAAGACCCGTCCTGTAAAGGTCTGGTTTGGGTATCCAGATGTGGAAGCTCGCGCACAAGAGTTCCCTTTTGTAACAATAGATTTGATTGATGTTGTTCCAGCTAACGACCGCCAGGTTCAAGGAAAGTTACACGACGGAGATTACCGTGGAACTATTACAGCTGTGCCAGGTCTAGCTTACGAGTATGACTACCCAATTGCTTACGACCTTATTTATCAGCTTACAACATATGCAAGACACCCACGACATGACAGGGCTATCCTGTTTCAAATGTGGAATAAGTTTCCAGCCAAGTACGGCGTACTGCCTGTAAGTAATCAGTTAGGAACTGAGTACAGCAAGCGGTCTATGTTCGTGGATGGATATGCAAAGCGAGATACGTTTGAGGATGCGGAAAGTGGAAACCGACGCCTCCTACGTAACGTCTTTACATTAAGGGTGGTTAGCGAAATGACCCCAGCAACAGCAGCTGCTGCAATACCTGCAGTTACTCGTGTCAATCTTAACCTTCCAGTAAACAACCAGACGTCTATCCCTTCGGTCTACGAAATCTTGTAATAAACGGCAACCACGTATAATCTATTTAAGGAGATAATTTAAATGACCTTTCAACGCCCTGGGGTATACGTTCAAGAAACGTTAAACCCTATTCAGCCAATCGCTGGAACCAACTCAGAGTTTATTACAGCTTTTGTTGGTGAAGACGACCGCGGCCCAATTAACACGCCTACACTTGTAACCTCTTGGAACCAGTACGTAACACTATTTGGTTCTTGGAATCTTTACACCAACAACTCTATACCACTTGCAGTTTATATGTTTTTCTCAAACGGCGGAAGCTCGCTTTACGTAACACGTGTTGCAGCAAGCCCAGGCCTTTCTACACGCTCACTTAATGACCGAGCTGTTAGCGCCTCAGCAACTCTTCAGGTAGCTGCTAAGAACCCTGGTCGTTGGGGTAACGATTTAAACATCTCTATTTCTAACTCTGTTGAAACTGGATACTTTGACCTAGTTGTCTATAGCGGCGGTACAACAGACTCTAACGTTGTAGAGACATTTACTCAGCTATCAATGACAGCATCGGACGCACGCTACGCACCAACAAATGTTAACGTGGTATCTAACTACGTAACTTTGACAGACCTAAACTCTTCAAACACTGGAACCACAAGAAACCCAGCTGTTGTTGTTAACCAGCCACTTGCTGGTGGAACAGTTGGAAACGCTGTTTCAGTTACTGAATACTCAGCAGGACTTGCAGCGTTTGATACAGTTCTTCAGTCTTTGGTTCTTAACTTGCCAGGTCAGACAGCTGTAAACGTTGTCAATGCTGCAATCAGCTACGCTGAAAGTCGCGATGATGTGTTTGTAGTTGTTGATGGAATTGACAACACCCCAGCAGACCAGCTAACTCTTTCAAACCAATACACAACAAGCTCTTTAGCTGCTGTCTACTACCCACCTCTTGTTATTACAGACCCAACCCTAGCCCCTGGTGCTACCACTGGTAGAACTTTAACTGTGGGTGCTGGAGCTGCTATAGCAGGTCTTATCTCTACCACTGATAACTCTCGTGGAGTTTACAAGGCACCTGCTGGTTTGCAGGCTCGTCTTGCAGGTGTTGTATCAACACGTCAGCTTACAAATGCAAACCTTGACTCCCTTAACACAGCTGCCAAGCCTGTAAATGCTATTCGCTTTATTCCAGGTTCAGGCTATGTAGTAATGGGAGCAAGAACTCTTAAGGCAGGCTACATTGATAAGTACGTACCAGTACGTCGTTCACTTATTTACTTACGTAAGTCTCTTACAGACCTTACTCAGTTTGCTATCTTTGAGCCAAACAACGAAGGATTGTGGCGTCGTCTAGACGCAACAGTGTCTTCATTCCTCACACAGTTCTGGTCACAGGGAGGCCTACGCGGCACTACTCCTAGCCAGGCATTCTTTGTCAAGGTTGATGCTGAGAACAACCCTCAGTACCTAATCGACCAAGGCCAAGTAAACATTGAAGTTGGCGTTGCACTACAGCGTCCAGCCGAATTCGTAATTATCAAAATTGGCCAGTTTGACGGTGGAACCACCGTTACTGTTGCGTAAAGGAGAGCCAAGTAAATGACAACCCCCTCAAGTATCATCAATCGCTTCTCGAAGCTATCGACTGACCCGCTACGCTCGTTCCGATTTTATGCACAGTTTACACCCGCAGCAGGTGGCGCACCGTTCACTGATAAAATCCTAACTGGCTCAAGCACAGAACCAGCAACCTCTGGTGTTTCTACTAGCTGGATTGGTGGTTTCTCACAAATCTCTGGTCTAAGCATTAACACACAGTCCATCCAATACCGTGAAGGTGGCTATAACACCACTGTTCACCAGGTGCCAGGTATGACTACTTTCAGCCCAATTACTATGCAACGTGGTGTCCTTTACGGAAACGACCAAGCTATTACTTGGATGCGTGGACTATTTGCTACATCTTCAGGTGAAGGTATTGCAATGCGTCAGGCTGGAGTGGATAAGAACTTCCGCGTAGACATCACTGTCTATGTTATGGACCACCCAAACACTGCTACAAACGCAGCGACCACAACTGCAAATGACAACACACCACGTATGGGATTCAAGATTCATAACGCTTGGATTACTACGCTAAACTATACAGACCTAAATGCTGCTGACGGAGCGATTCTTTATGAGTCAATGTCACTAGTTCACGAGGGTCTATCAGTATTCTTTACTGGTGATGATTACAAGCGTAAGGATACTGGAAAGCTTTAAACCGACTAATAGGAGTATAAAATGTCAGATATTATTACCGATGCACAATTACTACAACAGTTCGCTGAAAAGATTTCAGAGGAGCCCGCGCCTAAGATTAAGACGCGGGCGCCTTCTGAGTCAGAGGTAGAACTGCCTGGTGGTTTTGTTGACCTTAAAGGTGAACTGCACACTTCGGCAGAGGTTAGGGAACTAACAGGAGCAGATGAAGAAGCTGTAGCTAAGTCAGGCTCTTCAGGAAAAGCTCTTAACGTTCTACTAGCCAGAGGCTTGGTAAAGCTTGGAGACAAGGAAGCCACAGCCGATGACCTAGATATGCTGCTATCGGGAGACCGTGACGCAATCCTTCTAGGTATTAGAAGAGTTACATTTGGACAGACATCTAACCTAATGGTTAAGTGTTTTTCTTGCCAAGACGAGCATGAGACAACAATTGACTTAACAGAAGATGTCCCTGTTGTTAGATTGAAAGACCCAGTGGGAGACCGCGTATGGGTTATGGATACTAAGCAAGGTCCAGTAACTGTGGCTCTTCCAAACGGAATAACACAAAAAAGGCTGATGGAAAACTACGACAAGACATCAGCTGAGATTAATACACTCTTACTATCTGGATGTATTGTTTCAATAAACGGTGAACCATCTGTTGGAGCTGGTACTGCACTATCCCTTGGTATGGCAGACCGCACCCGCGTAATCGACGAGATTATCAAACGCAACCCAGGCCCTCGCCTTGGGGAGGTGAAGAAAGCTTGCAAGGCATGCGGTGAAGATATTTCTCTACCGCTTAGCTTGCTAGATTTGTTTCGTATATAGCGAACCAGATTACGAAGAGCTACTTGACCAGTATGAAGTTCTAACAAGAGCTTTTACTGGTTGGACACTCGCAGACATACGCGCCTTATCAGTTCGTGAAAGACAGAACTGGTTAGAACGTTCCCAACGATATCAACCTAGAGGATAGTGATGGCAAGAGAAGACCTTAACATGGGTAGCTCTAACGCTGCCGCGTTTATCTCATCCCTAAGAACTGGCCTGTCCTCACTGCGACAGGAGATGAACCTCCTAAAGCAAGACACAGGAGGTTGGTCAAACCTACTCGGCGGAGCGATGGGAAAGATGAGTGGCCGCGGCGGCGGTTACGGACAGCCTGGTAACAATCTTGTTGCTCCTGTACCAGTATTTAATGTAACAACCCTAGGTGACACATCACAGGGTTACATGTACGAACAGTCTGGTCATAACCGACTGTTTAATGCTCCTGGTATAGAACCATACCGCCCTCTACCTACATACTACACAGGCGCACCGACAGGTGCTGGCGGTGGCGGTGGGGGCATGTCTCCTGCTATGCAGCGCGGTTTAATGGGCGGTGCTGTTGGTGGTATCGCTGCAATGCCTACCGCAAAAGAAGCTGTTGAATATGAACTTGCTACTCAAAGAATGGTGTTCTACCAGCAGCAAGCATCTTATCAACCTGGTGGAAGAATCAGACCTTTCTCTAATTTAATCCCAGGTAACCCAGACCCTAACAGCGACTACGCAAGAGCAACTGCGCTACTCCAACAACTAGGGCGTAGTGGAACAACTACAGGTAAGTTTGACACTGTACAAGCAATGGAAGCTGCACGACAGCTTGGTATTGGTGGGCCTAACTTTGCAAGCGTAGCGCTAGGCACAGCACAGATGTCTAACATCACTCCTGGTATTGGTGTTGAAGGCTCAATGCGAGCATACGGCGCCGTACAACAAGGTCGTAACGTTAATATGCTTCGCGGTATTGGTATTCGTATTCGTGGTGAAGATGGTTCTATGAAACCTATGCCACAAATTATTGACGAAATTTGGTCTAAGTTAATGAGAGAAAAGATGGGTAACGAACCCATCACTGTACAAGATGTTCAGATATCTCTACAGCCTGGTAACGCTCTTGCATCTATGCTTGACCAGTACTTTGGAAACGACCCACTACTTCGTAAGCAAGTAGAAGATGGACTTATGCTTAAAGCCAGAAGCGGCGGTGTAGCGTTTGCTGGTAGAGACCTTAAAAAACTGGGAGAAAAATACGGAGCTACTACACCTGCAGTCAGTTCTTTAAGCCAAAGAATTACTGAGTCTACTAGAAACTTACAACAAGCGGCTCCCGCTATGTCTGACGCGTTTACAGCAGCAAACCGTGTTGTTAGTTACTTCACTGGATTTATGAATTTAATTGATAGGTTCACTGGGTTGTTCTCTGGGTTAAGCGCAATTAAAAGCGGCGCTACTACGCTGGGGTCTAGCGGTCTTGGCAGTATCCTATCTGGAGCTGTTAACTTTGCTGCGGGCCCACTGCTAGGTGGTTTGCTTGGTAATATGTTTAAAGCAGAAGGCGGACCTGTTGGTGGAAAGATGCCTTACGTTGTAGGTGAGCAGGGCCCTGAGCTATTCGTCCCTGAACAGCCAGGAATTATTGTTCCTAACCATGAGTTAAAGAACCACCCCTTCCGACATGCGGGCGGCCCTGCATACCCAGGGCACGCACACAATGGAGAGTTTACAGGACCTAAGGGTTCTGGAGCACAGCAGCTAAGCCCAGATGAGCTAAAGAAAGTTTTAGAAAGAGCAGGATTTGAAGGACAAGGATTAGCAAACGCATTAAAGATTGCGGGCGCTGAATCTGGTAGACGCCCATACGCATTTAACCCACATGGTGGAGACCTATCCTACGGTATATTTCAAATTAACATGCTTGGCGACCTTATGAATGAACGCTTAAATAAGTCTTGGAAAAGTTCAGACGGCAAATCTTTTAAACTAGGTTCAGTAAACGACCTCTTTGACCCAGAGACTAACGCCCGTGTTGCATATCATATGTCTCAAAAGGGATATAACTGGAGCTCTTGGTCTACTAAGTCTGTACTTGGTAACAACAATCCTGAAGGTGAGGGTGGCTCAGATAAGTCCACCTCTGCCTCTGCCTTAGCAAAGGGCAAGGGCGGAGATGATACAAAGTTTAGTTGGTCTAAGTTGTTTACTCAAGATGGAACAAGTAACAAAAACTTAGTGTCAGATTTACTAAAAGGTTTTACCTCTATGTCAAGCCCTGCATTAAAAACTACATCGCAAGTAGGTTCTTCAACGTATAACTATGGTGGTGTGACTGTAAACCTATCAGGTGGCGGAAGCGCACAAGACAATATTGCAGCCCTAAAGGCGGCTCTATCAAACTCAGAGACTCTAGATAAGGCGGCTAAAAACTAATGCCATACTTTGTTCCACCACAGGCACTTCAAAAAAAGAAAGCTACTGTAAAAAAAGATACAGTTAAAACTGCATCTTCTTTAAAAAGAATTAACAACCTAGCTAACGCTAGCGTTGCTGCAACTACAGCTGGAAGTATTGCGTCATCAGCAGCCCCCACAGTTGCTGTTGCTGCGGCTGCCTCTACGGTTGCTGGCTCTGGACTTAACCGTCAAGCTGTTGGTGTCGCCCTTAGTAGAGCAGGTAGGGTTGTAAAAGTCGGAGGCCTTCCTGGACTCGGTGTTGGACTAGGGCTAACTCTTATTGGAAAAGCGTTAGAGAAAACAGCTGTGAAAGAATATGGTGACTTGGTAGGTAATAACACCCCAGATACAAGGCCTAACAAATCATTTCCGCCAAGAGATTATGACTACAACTTACCGCCACATAAGTGGAGCCTTCCTGTAAGACCTCAACGTGTAGACGGCTATGAGGGTGATGGAAACCATGCACAAAACAATCACGAAGGTGACTTCCACCGACTACGTAGAGGTGTTATTTGGCACTGGAGTAACGGAAACGATATTTCTGCTGTCAAAGACGGCGGTGTAATTGAGACAGCAGCTCAGATACAAGCGAAGGCCAAAGGAGACGCAGAAAATAAACTATTAAAGCAGGGCTCTGGAAAAGAAAACAACTATAAATATGGTTTTCAATTCTTATGGAACCCAGAAACAATTTCGTCTTCTATTGCACGAAACATGGACGTAACCCCATCATCAGCTGACCGATTCCGTTCAGTAGCTGGTGCCTTCCCTGGGCAAGAGACCTATCAATTTCAAATTATGTTAGACCGTGTAAATGACTTTGCAGCTTTTAGAAGTATGGCTGGGGATACATACGCAAACTCAATGAACCATCCAAAAGCTGTAGAGGTAAACGCAAACAGCCCACAGGTTAGAGAGAGTAAGTATTCCAAGATACCAACTAGTGCTATGAGCTATTACCCTTCTGCACTTGGGTCTGTAAATATGGAAAAAATTAATGACCTAATGAAGTTTGGAACCATGGCTGACCTTGAGTATTTGTTCAAGGCCCTAAATGGAAACGGTGCTAATCAAGGCTCTGGTGAGTGGGCAACCCTTATGCTTAAGAAGACAGCTAACATTGGATTCCTATCCCCAAGCCTTCTTGGTTTCAGATTTGGCCCTAATGCTCAGCAGCAACTTTCTTTTGTTGGATGGATAACAAACATGTCAATTAATCACACCTACTTTACAGAAGACATGATTCCTTTACGCACAACCGTATCGTTTAGCTGTGACGCCTTTGCTGGCTCTACAGTAGTTTAGGAGGAAACATGACTATATATTTAGGTTCTAGATACGAGCCATCGTTTGTTGACTTTGTTTCTACTACCCCTAACGGGGATGAGAATCCTATTGTTTTTTACGATTTTCCTGATATAGGAACGCTTACCTACTACGAGCACACATATAAAGAAGGGGAGCGCTTAGACCAGCTAGGTAATAAGTACTACAACCGTTCAAGCATGTGGTGGATTATATTGGACCATAACCCTGAAATTAAAGACATCCTTAACATTCCAGCTGGAACTGTGCTGAGGATTCCACGTGTTTAAATTTGTAAGTGTTTCTTTTCCAGACTCTCCTGAAGGCCCAACGTCTGTGTATAAAGCCGTACTCATGCAAAAAACATATGAACATGAGCTATTGGTATTAACGTTTAAAGATTGGGACCCTAAGTACGAATCGATTAGACCAGGAACTCCTATTGAAGTTAAGCTGTCCTCAAACACTACACCTAGAGATTTTTTTGGGTACATTCATCACATTACCCCATCCGCTACTCCAGGCAAAATGTTTACAGAAGTTGTATGTATAGGTGGTTCATTCCCCCTTAAGCAAGCTTCCCAACAGACCTATAGAGATTGCACCGCGGACCAAGTTATAAAAGAAATTTGTATTAAACACAGTTTGCGTTTTATAGGAAAGCCTCACCCTAGAGTTTACGAAATGGTATCTCAAGCTGGGTATACCGACTGGCAACTTGCAGTGCGGTTAGCAAAGCAGATTGGGTACACCCTGCGTGGAGAAAACACTGATATCTATTTTGAACCTATCTTGAGTGACTACGAGTTATATAAGGACGCGGCAAAGGTCTTTATAATGAAAGACGCTAGTGATTCCACTGGCTCTACCTTATATGCCTTTCAACCTTCTATTGGTGAGTCTATTGAGTATGACGGAGAGATGAAGTCCGCTGTAGCTATTAGTGGTGTAGACAGATTTTCTAAAGCTGCTATGGCTCAAACTAAACAAAAGAGAAATAAGACTACAAAAACAAAACGCCAAGACGAGTTCTTTGACCGTTTTAACTCTTTAGTTGTAGCGCCTAACTCTCAGATTGCAACGTATGAAGCAGAAGCAGCTGAGGCTAGGAACTCTTTTCCATACAGAGGTACTGCTAGTGTGCTTGGTGACCCCACCTTGAGACCTAATATGCCTGTATACCTAGCGGGGATTGGGGCTACCTACTCTGGCTATTGGACAATTTTATCTACAGAACACGTAATGATTGAGACTGAAAGAAATGTACCGACCTATGTTACTAACATTGTTGTAGGCACTGACTCTCTTGGCTCTGTAAACGGCGTGGCTGGACTAGAGATTGCAGTACCTGGAAGCCCAAAAAGAAAGATAAAACCTGGTGTGGCCTCTGGTAAACCAAAGACTAGCAAGCCTCTTATAAAGAGTTCAGCCCGTAAAAGTGGTGCTCAAAATAAAGGAAGCTTTGGAAAAATTGGCAACCGACAAAAAGTCACAGCAAAAACTAAACAACCTTCTACCTGGGTTGCTGATAAAAAAACTACTAGGGTAACCTTTACCCCTAAGAAGATTAAGTCACCTACCGTGGCTAACAGGGTAAGGAGCAACGCCGTTCGATGATAGACGATAAAAGATTTTATGGAATCTACCTAGGAATATGCGTAGACGTTAAGGACGATGAGAACGATAATCGAATCCGACTACAAGTGCCTCAGGTTTTAGGTCAGTCAGAGACTGGTTGGGCTAGAGCCTGCCTCCCTGTTACATCTAACAGTAACCACCCTGACCATAAAAAGCACTTAGCTTCTGAGGTTGCAGCCCTTCTACAGGCTCATGCTACTCACGCTACTCACTCAGAAACTATTACAACAAGCGGTGCAACTGTTGGTACCTTTGGTTCTCACACTCATACCGTAACCGTTAGCCTTGCCCATGATGCTCATACCAACAACCACACAGGTAAGAGCCCTGACACTACGTGGAACTTAGACCACGAACACGTGGACACTGAAAACGCAGATAACAAGTGGAATGACGACCAAGAACAAGAGATTGCCAGTACAGCCGAGCACTCACCGCATAGACTAGTACCTAAGCTAGGACAAAAAGTGTGGGTTATGTTTGAGGGTGGGGACCCTAACTTTCCAGTATGGATGGGAGTAGAACTGTGATAGAGAGAGCTATAGCGCTGCCGTTTTCTTTTAATTCAGCGGGGGAACTATCCTATACAAACGATGAAAAAAAGATTATCCAGGACAGGCTCGTGCTAGCAATCATGAGCCGTCCAGGCGAGAGGGTGATGCGCCCAAGCTTTGGAAGCGCAGTTTATGAGACACTATTTGAAGATGAAAATACTGCCATAGCAGTTGCTACTGAGGCAGTAGCCGCATGTTTTACAGAGTTCTTTCCTTACTTAGAGTTTATAGAAGCAGTCCCAAACCTAGATAGTGGTGGAACCTTAGAGTTAGATATTAAATATAGAAAGTCCCAACAGACACTAACAGAATCTTTAAGTATAAAAACTAAGATATTCTCCAGAGCTGGAGAGGTCATACAGGAGGTCAGATAATGGCAAATGAAAACTATGTTCCACAAGTAGATTACACCTCTCGTGACTACCTATCCCTCAAAGAAGAGATGGCAGCTCTCATCCCATACTTTGCACCTAACTGGACTAACCGCGACCCCGCAGACTTTGGCATGACCTTAATTGAGCTGTTTGCATATATGGGTGACCAGCTTAACTACTATATTGACCGCTCTTTAAATGAAGCTTTTATCACCACCTCTAGTCAAAGAGATAACGTTTTAAAAATTGCAAGACTTCTTGGGTATACGCCTACAGAATCTACTGCTGCAAAAGTTCTATTGACTTTTCAAAATTCAACAGCCAACACTATTACCGTACCAAAAAGAACACAGGTATCGACTACCGTTGTTAACAGCGGCTCTACAACCCAAATTATTTTTGAAACTGATAGCGCAGTTGTCGTGCCTGCGAAGGTATCAACAGTTAATGGTTCTATTACAGTAACTGCTACCCAAGGTGAGACTGTTGGGTATGACCCAGTAACACGTCCTGATGAGGGGGAGATAGGCGTATCTGGTGGTGCAGCTAACCAGTTCTACCCGCTTCCAGAATCTCCAGTAATTGCGGGAAGTATTGAGATAGATGTATCTGGAGTTAAGTACTCTTACGTACCGTTTTTAATTGACTACCAAGATTACGACCCAGTTTTTACTACCTTTACAGATGCTGAAGGAACAACCTATGTTCAATTTGGTGACGGCATCAGTGGTCGCATCCCAGCAAACCAGGCTTCAATTAGAGCTACGTACAGAATTGGCGGCGGAAAATTTGGTAACGTTGCAGCCAATACTATTAAGTTTATTAAAACCAATTCCACTATTGGCCTTACTGTAAGCAACCAAGATGTTGGACAGACCTCTGGTGCCGCCTCAGGTGGGGCAGACCCAGAGACCACAGACTCTATTCGTATCAACGCCCCTAGAAGCGTTAGAGCACTTAACCGCGCTGTGTCGTTGTCTGACTACTCTAATATCGCTATTCAAGTACCAAACGTTGCAAAGGCAAACTCTATCTCAGATGTGTACAGCAGTGTAACTATCTTTATTGCACCGTTCGGTGACTCTGGATTACAGGCAGACGGACAGACAGCATCAGATGTATTTAATAACTTAGCAGTTGATATTGGTAAGTTCTTTGAAGATAAGACACCTCCAGGAACTTCAATCACACTTCAGCCACCTGCTTACGTAGACGTAAGACTTAAACTAGAGTGTGTGGTATTGCCACAGTTTAGAAATGCCCAGGTAACGTCTTCAATTCAAGAGGCTATTGCTGAGCTATTTGATTTTGATAACGTATCTTTTAATGACCGCATAACTACGGCAGACGTTTTAGGAGTCATCAAAGAAGTAGATGGCGTTTCTCGCGTGTCTATGAGTAAGATGATTAGAAAAGATGAAGACAAGGTATGGAGCATCAATAACAAGGTTCTACTAAATAACGTAGCTACTCTTACAACTACAGCAACTCACAACCTTCAAGTTGGAGAGACTGTATTGGTAAGTGGTGTTACTGCTCCTTTTGATGGAACCTTTGTTGTTACTGCTGTAGCCCCTACTACTTTTAACTACGCGGTTATTAGTACAAACGTCCCTACGGCTGCCGTATCCCCTGTTGGAAAGGTATCTCTATTATCTGTAAAAGACATTGTCTGTTCAGTTAATGAACTTCCTCAGCTAGAAACAACCAAGGTTGCTGGAGTAACCACCGTTGTAGGGATAGACCTAACAACAAGCGGAGGCATTAGTTAATGGCACGGTATGGTCTTGATTACTACAGCGCGTTAAGCTTCCCTCTAAGTTACTATGGTAGTGATAACGCTCTTAATTATGACGCTAACCCCGTCTTTGCTTTGTCCTCTGGGTATAACCAGTTAACCCTATTTTGGACAAGCCCAGTAGGTGCGTGGGTTAAGTTGCGTTTGGTAAGAAGCCCCTATGGATTCCCCGTAAACGTAACCGATGGGGATAATGTATTTGAAACCACTAGACGAGCAGACCCTCAGTTCTATATAGATAAAACCTCTCTTACAAATACAGAGTCAAAGGTCTTCTTCTATTCTATTTTTGTATTTGACTCTGTACAACTTTCTTGGGTATTAGCTGGGCGAATGTCAGGTATGTCAGTAAAAAACTACGGCACAGCTGACAAGATGTACAACTACTTGCCACAGATTTATAAGCTAACAACACCCTACATTGCATCTGAAGCTACAGATAACAATGATTTATATAATTTTCTATCCCTATTTGCCTATGAGCTAGACCACACAAGGGCGCTAGCTGAAATTATTACAGACCGTTATAACTTTGAAAGAATTTCAGCAACCTCTATTCCCCTGCTGTTAAATCAGTTTGGACTTAAGTACGAGCCAGAGATTGGTTTCCAACAGTCTCGTATCCTTGTTAGAGACTCTGTTCAGCTAACAAAAGAAAAGGGCTCATCACAAGGTCTACGAGAATACATAAAAGGATTTACAGGATGGGCTTGCCCGTCGCCTGTTGAGGGAACCCCTAACCCAACACTTGAAGGTCTACAGGTAAGTCACAACCTGATGTTGGATTACAACGACTCTTCATTTGAAGAAGGTATTGGACATTGGACAACTCCAGATAGCACAGCATCTTTATCCCAACTAGGTGCAAAGTCTGTTACCAAATACCAAGTTAATAATAACAACCTTCGTATGATTGTAGGAGCTCACGGCTACAAGATTGGAGATAAAATCACTATTAGTGGATTTAAGTCTCCTGGTTACAACTCCAGCACTCCTGTAGATATTACAGGTATTGACCCACTTAGCTACATAGAAATTATTGTTTCTAGTCCAGACATTGCTTTAATTGACGCATTTAATAAAGAGGCAGATGCCTACCCAACAGTTCTTCCATACCCAACCCCTTATGCGGAACCTACAACCCCTGCGCTATACCCAAATAAACGAAAAGGTATTCTATCTGTTGCAAACTCAACAGGTTCCCCGCAAGTTGTTACCATCTCCTGTGGAAGCACGTCACCAAGAACTTTGGGTATCCCTATTATTTCTGGAGACACTTATACCTTTAGCGTTTATAGCGCAGCCCTATCAGCAGCAAAAAGTTTTACAGCAGGAATAAGTTGGTACGACCGTTTCGGAACATTTATGTCTACTACTACAGGTAACCCTGCAACAAATGCCACAGGAGCCCTATCTACAAGAGCGGTGGTAACTGCCCCAGGTCCCTGCAACATTACGTTAAATCCTTTCTTTGCTACTGCAGGCTCTGGATATACCGATGGCGTTTATACAAACATTCCATTAACTAGAGTTAGCGGCAAGGTGTTTACAACAGCACCAAGAGCAAACATTGCTATCTCTGGTGGGTCAGTTTCTTCTGTGTCTATTGTTAACGGTGGCAAAGGCTCAGATACCACAACCATATTCTCTTTTGATAGAACATCTATAGGTAGCGCAGGTGGCTCTGGCTTCCTAGCCACTGTTAATCGTGTTCAGGAGTCGTATTACGCCGCTCCTACTATTGCTGTATCTAACGTTGCTAATGCCAACAGCGGTGAGCGTCACTACTTTGACGCAGCGCAGTTTGAAAAGGCTGGAGCTGTTACAGACTTTGATGAGGCTCGCCAGGTGCACATCACTATGAAGGCTAGCCGCATTAATGAAATTAAAAACCCAACCTTTAATAGTGCAAATAGCTTTGCACCTTGGGGTTTTACAAATGGAACACCAACAGCTTCAAGTGCTCAAACCGACCCTATTGATGACCTACTAATTATTGAAGGTTATCAACAGACTGGTGGAACTGCAGAAATTTCTTTGACAACAGTTCACGCTTATAAAGTTAATGATGTTGTTGTAGTAGCAGGGTTGCCTGCAGCGTACAACGGTGTGAAGACTATTACTGCAGTTACAGATTTTACAATTAGTTACACAGTAAGCCCAACCGCAACTGTTGCGTTTACTTCTGATGCAGGAACGATTGCTAAAGCTGGAAGCTCTTGTTTAGTAACTAAGCCTGCAACTGGAAATACAGAAGTTCGAGCGGCAGCATCTTCCGCTAACTACATGGACATTCATTATCCGTCTACTAACTACACCTTTAGTGTGTATGTAAGACGCGTTACTGGAACCGTTGCCCCAACTGTGCGCCCAGTCATCTACTGGTATGACAGCACTAAGACTGCTATCTCTAGTAACTTAGCTGACCTTGTAACAATTAATAGCTCCACTGACTGGTCAAGAATCAACACGACATCCGTTGCCCCTGAGAATGCGGCCTATGCAAGCGTCTCTATCCTATGGACTAATGGTGCGGTTAATGACTCAATCGCATTAGATAATGCTTTGTTTGAGAACAGCCCCTTTGTTCTTCGGTACTTTGATGGAAGCCAGGGCTTTGGCTCTACTGCTGAGTTGTTCTGGGAGGGCTCAGTCCCTAACCTAGCCCGTAGCCACTACTACAGAAACCGAGTAGCTATCGCTGACCGCCTTGCAAAAGGTGCCCTAGATGACTGGCTTGTAAGTGGCTCAACCTACGCCCTATACCTAGCACAGCCAAAGACGTAGTATGATGCTCCCATGCTGGAGCTAATACTCGTTGGTTGCTTTACTGGGTTCTTCCTGGCTACAGTGCGGAATCTAGTAGACGTGTTAAGTATTTTTATACCTACTTCCGTAATTAATGCCGTACTTTCAATTATATTTGCAGGCGTAGCTGTGTATTTAGTTGAAGTTTCAACTACTAAGCAGGCCATCCTGTGGACAGTAGCTGGGGCATTCCTGGGGGCAGCGCTCCTTGCAATTGTTGAGCGTGTGTCTACCTATAAACCAGCCGTTGTTAACACAGCCCGAGATTAGTGATAGGGTAATAGGGACCTAAGGAGGTCCTATGAGCAAATATTATGTTCTAGTGGCTGGTAAAGGAGCCACCAGTAGACAAAACGTTGAAGCGTTAATGGAAGACCATTACTACGCAAAAGGCGATGGCGGAACTGTTGTAATCGCTATTGAAAAACATGCAACACCATCACAGGTATTTGTTGCACAGTTTGCTAAAGATAAAAACAAAGAGATAGTTCTGGTTGCAAAGCCAGATGCTGACTTAGGCAGTATGCCTGCAGCATCAGTAGTTCATGATGATGAGCCAATTAAAAAATCTGTAGAGATAGTTGCTGGAGCAGACGCGTACGCATTTCTTCTTTGGGATGATGGTGACGAAGCTTCGCTTGCAGTATTGGCGTCTTGTAAAAAAGCTAACATTCCGTGCTATGACCTGATTAATGGGCTATCAGAGATAACTCCATCTGAAACACTTCAGGAGCCAGAGGCAACCCTATTCCCCAAAGCTGAGATGGTCACAGAAAGTGAGGAGACCGATGAGGAGGAAGAAGAAGTCGACGAGGAAGAAGACGACGACGAAGAGTACGACGACGAAGAAGAAGACTCCGAAGACCTTGAAGATATCTATGCGGGAGTCGAAGCGATAGCCCGAGTCTTCGCCCGAGTCTTTATTGAGGAGTGGAAGGCCCAAGGTGGCCCTAAGTCCTAAGACTCTAGGTGTACTCCTAGAGATAGCCGTTTATGGGGCTCCAGAGGGCGTTAAAGGCCTTTCTAGGGAGCTTGGGGTAGGTCGCGTACAGATTGACTCTGCCCTGGCTGAGCTGGCCTCTATAGGCCTTGTACGGCTTTCCAACGGTAAAACGGCAAAAGGGACATTCTGGTACAAAGTGGAACTTACCCCAGAGGGTGTAGCCTACGCCCATAACTGGATGACTGGTAAGAAACCGTTAGCGGTTTTACCGAACGGTGAAACCAGCATCTACATATCACTGAATAGCAATATAGCAAATACCTATATAGCAGATATCCCATATAGCAAAGAGCAGTATGGCTTATATGCTAATTCAGTTAACAAAAGTGCGGAACAGAGTTCCGCACTGAACGGGAAAGAAAACATAGGAGGAATCATGAGCTTGGGCTCAACGCCAATAGACCCAGATGACTTAGCAGATGAGATGAAGAAGGACAAGGAACGCAAGAAGCAGGAGCGCAAGGAGCAATCAGAGGCTCACTACCGCGACCGACAGCGTATCCGTTCTAGTCGCGCTGTGGTTGACTGGTCCCCAGCCGATGTTGTCAATCACTTCTCCGAACAGGTTAAGTTAATCTGGAACGTAGAGAACGTGGCGTTAACCCAACGGCCTAAGTTGGTTAGGGCTATGGACTTGTTCCGTATAGACAACGACACCAACGGTGAGATTGATAAATATCTTATTGATGCTTACATCTCGACAAAAAAGTTTGATAAGACTAAGTTATATAACCCAGAGGAAATCTTCTGGGGCTTTATAAACTGGGCTCCGACAAAGGTTGGCGAAGCCAAGCGTTCTGTAAAGGCAGAGGACCTAGATGCTGTTGCCGTTGCACGAGCGAAGAACCGAAAGCTGTTAGGGTTGGACTAATGTACAAAGTAGAAGAGCAAAAAGTTCGTCGTAAGATGTGGATTAAATCTTCCAACATCCCTAAGGCACGCCTTGGTTGGGAACTGGATGACTGCGTTGATACCGACCCAGAAGATATCGAACAGATACGTGGTTGGATTAGTTTGCTAGACCAAGGTGTTAACGTCAGAGCTTCTGGTAGCAGACACTGTGGCAAAGGTCTAATGATTGCGGGTAAGCCTGGCCGCGGTAAATCAACGGTGGCTGTTGCAACCATCCAAGATATCATGAGGCTATCGCCCCCGTCTGCCTTTGACGTAGAGGATGGGCTGACTCTTATACGTCCTTGTTACTTTATGACCTTTAATGATGTGCTTGCTTTATCAGGTCGCATGATGGATAGCCCGACAGACTGGGAGGAGGTCCTCTACTATGGTCTCTTAGGTGAGGCGCACGACTCCTACAACATCCGAGTCCTAGTGATTGATGACGTAGGCAAGGAGCACGCTAGCTTAAGTGGGTGGCAGAAGAACGTTTTGCATCATGTACTACGTACACGGTTCAATCTTGGACTGCCAACCATAGTAACCACTAACGTCAGTCTTGACGACTGGGGTAGTCTTTACGGCGATGCTACTGAGAGTTTTGCTAAGGAAGCATTTATGTATTTGCCAATGGTTACTAACAAAGGAGACCTACGAGAATGAGCAAGGTAATGGAAACTAAACTAGTACAAGTGTTTCTTAGTCAAACACAGTCACCTGGTCCTGGTATCTATGAAGTATCAGTGGACGATAGTAACAAGCTGTACTGCACCTGCCCTGGTTATCGTGGTCGCAATACTTGCAAGCATGTTAAGTTTGTAAGCGCACGCATCAAAGCAAACGGTGGCGATAATTATCCGTTAGAGTTTTCTAGCCGTGCGTCCAAAGACGATATAAGTAATGCCCGTTCATCAAAGGAAGCCTTTAGGGAGTTTGTAATAAACTTCGGCAAGATAGAAGTCTTTTAATGAAGAATGGGGATATCAGTAACGAACTCCCCAGAAGGATATTAGTTACCACAGACATTATTATGGATGTGGAGATGACAGTAAAGCGTAAGCTTTTAGTAATCCCATCCGTAAAAGTAAATAAAAAGTTTAGACGTGATGCTTTGTCCTATTTGTATATTTTTACAACTAGGGCTGGTTTTACCCTGGAACTTATATCCTTTGAGTTAGATAACGAAACTTTATCTGAAACTATGGATGCACTTGACAACATGGGTACTAACCCATTTAGATACTACACGGCGTATGAATCGGACAAACACTTGCTCAGCGAACTTCCCTATCGACCTGAAGTAGTTGGTGTAGTTGATGTAGACTCTCGCCTCTTACGTTACGGACACTGGGGAAGGACATTCGCTGACTTACAATGAACAACGAACTACGACTATTAAGTAAAGTATTAGAGAGCCGCGACCTCGCCCCATTATTCGACCGTGGTGTTAAAGACGCATGGTTTGTAGATGGTGAAGTAAAACGCGTATGGGTTTTTGTACGCGACCACTTCTCTAAGTATGCAGAGTGCCCAAGCCTTGAGGTAGTAACTCAAAACTTCCCATCATGGAAGCAGCACGAGTCCCCTGACGCCCTAGAGTATTTAATTGACAGCGTTGTTGCTACACGCCGTTCCTCTTCATTCTTAAAGATGTTGGAGTCTGCCGCTACTACATACGGCTCTACTAAAGACCACGAAGAAGGTCTACGTATAGTTCAAGCTGGCATCATTGGTTTAGAAGAAGATGGGCTAGGTAAGACTAGCGATGTAAACCTTATTGATGAACCACAAAAGCGTTGGGACGAGTACACCTTCCGTAAAAACAACCCAGGGTTACTTGGAACAGCAACAGGGTTCCCTAGTGTTGACCAGGTTACGGGTGGTCTACAGCCTGGTCAGTTGATTGTAATTGTTGCTCCACCTAAGACTGGTAAGTCAACTGTTGCTTTGCAGTTTGCACAGAACGTTCACCTACAGGACAAGTCAGTTATGTTCCAGTCATTTGAAATGAGTAACCACGAACAGCAGACTCGTTATGACGCTATGCGAGCGCGTATCTCACACTCACGTCTTATCAATGGTTTGCTAGATAACGAAGAAGAAGCACGGTATCAAGCAAAGCTTCGTTCTATGGAGAACATGCGTAAGCCATTCTGGTTAGTTGACTCAGCCAACGGCTCTACAGTCTCTGGTATATCTAGTAAGTTGTCGGTGCTACATCCAGACATCGTATTTATTGACGGTGTTTATTTAATGATTGACGAGCAGACTGGTGAAGCTAACACTCCACAGGCTATTACTAATATTACCCGCTCTCTAAAACGTATGGCTCAGAAGTACAAGGTGCCAGTTGTTATTACAACTCAGGTTCTTAACTGGAAGATGCGTAAAGGTCAAGTAACTGCTGACTCAATTGGTTACTCATCATCCTTCCACCAAGATGCTGACGTCATCTTTGGTCTACAGCGTGAAGATGAAAACGTAGACGACACTCGTATCTTGAAGGTGCTAGAAAGCCGTAACTCTGGACGTATGGAGATATCGCTTATCTGGGATTGGAGCACAGGTACTTTTAGAGAGATTGACGTAAATGACATCTAGCATTGAAGACACACTAGAATTTCTGGGTTTAAAGATTGTCTCTATTAGGAACAGCGAAATACAACTTAACTGCCCTGCTCACAAAGAACGTACGGGAAAAGAAGACAACAACCCATCCTTTTGGATTAACGGGGACACTGGTTTATTTATTTGTTTCTCTTGTGATTGGAAGGGTGGCCTACAGACTCTAGTTAGTTACTTAGGCGGTACTATCGATGCAACGATAGATGTAGATGTAACAGTGACTAGATTAGCTGCTCGTATAAAGCAATTAATTGAAGGCGAGAAACCTAAGCAAGAAGAGTACGCACCTATTCATGAGTCTATGCTTCACGCTTTCAGACAGGTACCCGACGATATTTCCCTGAGTAGAGGTTTATTACCTGAGGCAGTAGCTAAATATGGAGTGAAGTGGAACCATAATCAGAGCAACTGGATTATCCCTATAAGAGACCCGATTACTAATAAGCTTCTAGGATGGCAAGAGAAGGGCCACAAGACTAGGTTCTTTAGAAACACCACAGGTGTTAAAAAAAGCGAAGCCTTGTTTGGGTATGAACATTACAAAGGTGGAGACATGATTGTAGTTGAGTCTCCCTTAGATGTTATTCGCCTAGCTTCCCTAGGTATACAGGGTGCTGTTTCTACTTACGGTTGCGCCGTTTCACATACTCAGTGGAGCATGATTAGGGGAGCGACTAGACCTATATTTGCTTTAGACAATGACGACGCGGGCAGGTCTTGCACAGAAGAGTTAAGGTTTAAGGCTATGGATATTGGTATGTCTTCCTGGTTCTTTAACTATGCACAGACCGACCAAAAGGATGTAGGCGGGATGTCTCGCAAAGAGATTGAGTGGGGTTTGCAAAACGCAAGACACATACTAGGGTATATGCCATGAGCAGCAGTGCTAAGTGGATGGACGCAGGACCTCTGCGTGACTACCTAGAGAAGGTCTCAGCAGAAAATAAAGAGCGAGCTAAGTATTGTTCTTTCTGTGATAAACCTACTGCAGACCATTGGGAAGCCTTAAGGGGCTCACCTACTTTAATAAGAGCATGTAAAGAGTGTTGTCCAGAGGAGCATTAATGATTATCGGATTGACAGGCTACGCACAATCAGGAAAAGATTCTGTAGCTAATATTCTTGTTAGCAACTATGGGTATACCAGAGTGGCTTTTGCTGACCCTATTCGTGAACTTCTATATCAGATGAATCCCGCAGTTAAAGATGGCGGCTATAGAGTGCAAAGCACTGTTGATGCCTACGGTTGGGACGTTGCAAAGACCGCGTTTCCAGAGGTTCGTAATATGCTACAGAACTTAGGGGTTGGCGCTCGCAAAACTTTTGGGGACATGTTCTGGGTACAACAAGCGCTACGTCAGGTAAGCCCTGAGGGTAATTTTGTTATAACAGATGTTAGATACCCTAATGAAGCTAAGGCAATTAGGGAGTATGACAACTCACAGATTTGGCGCATAAAGCGCAGTGGAATTATCCCAGTAAATGCTCATGCATCAGAGACTGCAATGGATGAGGAAAGAGTTGACCAGATATTTGTTAATAATGGTACGCTTGAGGACCTTAAGGTTTTAATTAGTACAAGAATGAGGGCATACATATGATTATGGAATACGGGTCCTGGGTCCTTGCCGTTATAGGTGTCGGAGGAATCTACTTTGTTGGACGTAAAACTATCTGGGGCTGGCTAGTGCTTCTTTTTAACGAGGTTTTATGGATTGGTTACGCTCTAACTACTGACCAGTATGGCTTTATCTTCTCTGCTCTTGCCTACGCTCTTGTTTATATTAGGTCTTATATCCATTGGTCTAAAGATAGAGTTAACGAGATACCTCTGTGACATTTACTGGCACCCTACTACCCTACCAACCTGAAGCCGTCGACAAGATGTGCGAGCGCGGTAGGGTTTTGGTTGCCTACGACCTAGGACTAGGCAAGACTGTCCTAACCATCGCTGCCATAGAAAGGTTGATGGATAACAAGAAAGTAAAGGAGCCTGGTCTTATAATTTGTCTATCCTCATTGAAATATCAGTGGGCTGGACAGATTGAGAAATTTACAGGTGGAACTTCAAAGGCTTTGGTTATTGATGGAACGCCGAAGAAACGTGCAGAACAATACGCCGAAGCAATGGACTGGCGGAATACAGGGATTGATTACATTATCCTTAACTATGAGCAAGTTGTTAACGACTGGGATTCCATCAAAGACTTACCAAGAGGATTCGTTATCCTTGACGAAGCCACAGCCATCAAGTCCTTCAAATCCAAACGTTCCCGAGCAGTAAAGAAGTTAATCAATGCTCCATATAGATTTGCACTCACTGGTACTCCGATTGAAAATGGTAAGCCTGAAGAGCTGTATAGCATTATGCAGTTCGTTGACGCCAGCGTACTTGGTCGGTTTGATATCTTTGATGCTGCTTTTATCGTAAGAAACTCTTGGGGAGCACCCCAGTACTACCGCAACCTGTCGACCCTTCACACTAAGATGAAGGAGGCTTCTGTACGTAAAGCGCAGAAAGACCCAGACGTTGCCCCATACTTACCTGACACTATCCACAAAGACCCAGTAAAGATTGTCTTTGATAGAGCCTGCTCAAAACTATACACACGTATATCACAAGACTTGTTATCAGACCTTGACGAGGCTCAAGATTTATTTGGTTCTAACTTTAATATCATGGCTCACTATGGGATGGAGTCCCGTCGCGGTGGCCCTGAGGACGAGATGCGCGGTAAGATTATGTCTAAGATTGGAGCATTAAAGATGCTCTGTTCTCACCCCGAACTACTACGTAGTAGTGCAGCTAAGTTTAAACAAATGAATGGAGAGGGTTCTGCTTATGTCACTGAACTGGTTGATGGGGGTCTTCTTGATAGTGTTAATAACTCGCCTAAGCTTGACTATCTTACTCAGTACGTTAAAGACTTCTTGGAGCAGAATCAAGAAAACAAAGTAGTTATATTTGCTACCTATGTAGACATGCTTGACAAGATTGCCGCGGCTTTAGGGCCAGAGCAGTGCCGACTATACTCAGGGAAGTTAGATGCTAAGACTAAAGAAGATAACAAGGTTGCTTTTAATAATGACCCTACTGTTCGTGTTCTTATTTCTTCCGACGCTGGTGGTTACGGGGTAGACCTACCTGCAGCCAACATGTTGGTTAACTATGACCTGCCGTGGTCATCAGGCACAGCCACACAGCGTAACGGCCGTATTAAGAGGGCATCCTCAACCTGGCCCTCTATCGTAATTCAAGATATAGTTATCTCAGGGTCCGTTGAGGAACGTCAGTGGGAAGCCCTACAACAGAAGAGTTCTATTGCTAACGCCATCATGGATGGTGAAGGCGTAGATAATGATGAAACTAAGGTGTCAATGTCTGTAGGAAGCCTTAAGGCTTACCTCCAGTCATCTAACGTCTAATGCCCCATAGCTCAGTTGGCAGAGCATCGCACTGTTAATGCGAGTGTCCCTGGTTCGAGTCCAGGTGGGGCAGCGATGCGGTTGTAGCTCAGTTGGTAGAGCGGCACCTTGCCAAGGTGCAGGTCGCGAGTTCGAGCCTCGTCAACCGCTCCAATCTCCCTTCGTCTAATTGGCAAGACTGCGGATTCTGGTTCCGCCTATCGAGGTTCGAGTCCTTGGGGGAGAGCTTTACACCCAACGATTATCGTTGGGCATGTACACTTATAGGATGCCTAACTCGCCTAAGACCCCTACGCGTACTATCCGCGTATCAGACCAGCTGTGGACAGCGGTCCAGAAGAAAGCTGCAGCTGACAAGGTTACAGTAACCAGCATTATTATCGAAGCCCTTGAAGATTATATTAAAGTAGATAATTAAATGGGGAAGCACAACGATAAGATTGCTAAGGCTCTAGCTCAACGCCAGGCAGCTACACCAAACGGCTCAGGCTACAAGAAGCCAGGTTCTATGAACAAGAAGAAGACTGGCTACCGCGGCGTAAAAGCCAATAACGCAAAGTAACTTGACAGCCATCTAGTCATCCATTAAGTTTTACCTAACAGCTAAACGTTAGGAAACTTATGAACACAGATGCCGTCAAAGAAGATATACGCCAGTTCAAGGCGTTAAAAGATAATGTAGAACTGCTGACAAAACGTCAGACAGAAATTAAAAAAAGACTCACAGAGTGTATCGATGAGTTCGGTACTGAAGACGAGCGCGGACACATTGTTCTTGCAGTAGAAGATGCAGAACAGATTATGAAACAGAAGCGCGTAATTAAAAACCTAGATATCAATGCAGCAGAGATTATCCTTAATAAAAAGGGTATTAAAGACACATGCATTAAGATGGTTCCAACATTAGATGAGTCAGCAATTATGGCTGCATTTTATAACGGACACCTTACTGAAGAAGATATCGATACAATGTTCCCGCAAAAAGTTTCTTACGCATTTATTGTAGGTAAGAGCAGTGGACGAGATTGATAACCTATTCTCTGACTTAGACACTTACTATCCAGGTAGTAAGAGAAAACGTAGAGAGACAAAACCAAAAAATAAACGCACAGTAAAAGATGGTTCCGATTGGACATCCACTGTTGTGTTTAGAAAACTCCCGTCGGGAGAACTACACGAGTTTTATCAGGTAGGTGCTTTGGCACAGGCATTGGGTAGACCTCTTGTAACAATCCGTTACTGGATTAAACAAGAGTACATACCTCAGGCTCCATATCGCCTGTCTGATAAAGAAACAAAAAATGGCGAAAAGATGAGAGGGCGTAGGTTATACTCACGTGCTCAAATCGAGGCAATAGTTGAGCTGTTTGGAAAGGCTGGACTCCTAGATAAAACTAGGATACAATGGCCTAACCAGCAATTGACTAACGCAATAGCTGAGGCTTGGGAGAACATAAAGTCTGCCGAGCTTAACCGATGAATCAAACGAAACTAAGGAGAAATGCCATATGGCAATCGACCGTACCGACGAGTACATGCCAGTAACAGACGCGTTTTCAACAACAGCTGTTGATGACCGTCCAGCAACACCAAGCAGCAATGCAGTTCAATCAGGTTGGGCAGCAGCAGAACAGCTGACAACCGCATCAGGTGACTTCCCAACTGAGTTTAAGTTCAGTGATGGCGAGTTCACCGTTATCAAGTTCATTGACCAAACTGGTCCTTTCGCTATCTACAAGCAACACTTCCTACAACAGAAGACTGTTGGCAAGAAGTCGTACGTCTCACTTGGACCTAACGACCCACTGTGCACAAAGCTCGGAAGCAAGCCTGAAGACAAGCGTGCTTTCACCATCGCAGTTATCACCCCGTCAGGCGTAGTACGTCAGATGTTGGTTGCAAGTCCACGTCTATATAAGACCCTACACTCAGCAGAGTTTTCCCCACAGGGACCTTTGACTAAGAACTACTGGGCTATTAGCCGTACTGGAAAGATGCAACAGACTGTCTACCATCTACAGGCAATCAAGTCTCGCGACCTTGCGGAAGACTGGGGCATTGACCCAGCTTTTGCTGAGGCAGAAGTGGCAAAGATTGAGCCTTACACACGCTCCATTATTAAGGAGCACTCATGGGAAGAGCTAGAAGAAATCGCTAATTCCCTTCTTTAATCAATAGTGTTAGGCTGGGGGCAACACGTGCTAAGACCCCCAGCCTTCACTTATTTTTAGGATGCGATGAATATAATAACTACTAAAGAGCAACTCAATGAGATGGTTGCCTATTATCTAAAACAAGATGCCTTTGCTTTTGACTGTGAAACTGTTGGACCCCGTAGAGGTGTGTCCGTTGTTAATGAGATTATGTGGCTTAGCTTTGCTACATATGGTCGCGGTGATGTTATTCCTTTAGGTCACCCAAACGGTGAACTGGCTGAAGTTATTAAACCCCTTACTGGACAGGGCGCTAAGAAAGCTGAAAAAGGCTTAAAACTTAACGACGTAGACTACTCAAAGAATAAGAAGTTACACACTCACGTCTTTACAGAACCGCCTAAACAACTACATCCAGCAGAGGTGTTTTCTGCATTACGTCCTTTATTTTTTAGTGACATGCTAAAGGTTGGTCATAACCTAGTGTTTGACCTTTGTTCTATAACTAAATATTTTGATGGTCAGGTTCCTAGCGCACCTTACTTTGATACTATGGTTGGTTCTTTTATTTATGATAATCGTAATAAAAATCGCTGCGGTCTAGACGACTGCCTAAAGCGAGAGCTTGGGTATGAGATGGAGAAGGGCGTAGGCGCTGAGGTAGAGGTTCACCCTTTCAGTGTTGTTGCCAAGTACGCATACTTAGATGCTAAATACACCTTTATGTTATGGAAGGTTGTTAAAGAGAAGATTGCAAAAGCTGGAGTAGAGAACATCATGGCATTAGAAATGGATGTTCTACGAGTGCTGTGTGATATGAAACTTGCTGGAGCACCTATTGACCAGGAGGCTTTGGCCTCACTGCACGTTCAGTTAGAGGCAGACATTGAGAAAGCAAGAGAAGATATTTATAGAACTGCTGGCGTTGTATTTAATATTAACTCCAACAGAGAGAAGCAGTACCTCTTGTATTCCCCACAGCCTTCAGGTCGTGGGTTAAAACCAAAGATTTATACAGGTAAAGGCATTAAGAAAGAAGCAGAGGGTAAAGAGTTAACCGTAGAGGATTACTCTGTATCAGCCGAAGCACTTGAACCGTATAGAGATAAGGACCCACTTGTTAAGGCAATGCTTGAGTACGCAGACCTTAATAAGTTGTTAACTACATACGTAATTCCATACCTAGGAGGCGAAGTTGTTAGAACTACAGGCGGTAAATCAAAGGTCGAGTATAGAGATAGTCTCCTCGTCAACGGTAAAGTACACGGTGACTTCATCCAGCACGGAGCGGAGACAGGAAGATTCTCGAGTCGTAACCCTAACCTACAGAACGTCCCCAACCCAGCCACCGCGCATGGTAAAGCTATCCGAAACCTCTTCTACGCTCCAGAAGGTTACAAGCTGGTAGTTGCTGACTACTCACAGATTGAGCCTAGGGTGATTGCGTCTATGTCTAATGACCCTATTATGAAGAAGAACTACCTAGATGGTGGCGATATTTATACAACCGTTGGTGATGTGATGGGTGTTAATCGTGCTGCGGGTAAAGTGCTTGTTCTTTCTATGGCGTACGGCGTAGGTCCAGACAAGATTGCTCGCTCTATTGGGTGTTCTATAACTGAGGCTAGAGGTTTGTTAAGTAACTTTGGTGAGAAGTTCCAGAACGTCAGTGCTTATCGAGCCAAGGTTATCGGCGTTACTAGGAAGGCTGGATTTGTATCCACCGTCTTAGGTCGTAAGCGTTACCTACCAGAGATAAACAGCAGAAACATAGGCGAGCGTGCTGGTGCTGAGCGTCAGGCGTTCAATACCCGTATCCAAGGGTCTGCTGCAGACATCATGAAGCTTGCTATGATTAGAGCGCATGATTTAATACCAGAAGGCGCCAGCCTCCTTCTCACTGTTCATGATGAGTTGGTGACTATAGCTCCTGATAACTTAGTTGAAGAGACTAGAGAGGCAATTAGAGAAGCTATGGAAGGCATCAATTTATTGGATATCCCGCTTATCGCGGACATTGCAGTTGTTCAAAGATGGGGAGAGGCTAAATGAGTTTTCTTGGTAGGTGGTTTAATAAACGTGACGAACAGTTTGATGTTGAGTACTTTAAGAAAGACATCCCCCTAAGCACTATTGCTAGGTGGTATGTATATGACACTGAACTAGGCGAGCCTAATGATGTCGTAGAGTTCATCGGCCTTAATAGGGCTAGCGCTGAAGGTGACGAGAAAGAGCGTGAAGATAGCGATACTCGTTTAGATAATATTGAGTACCTGCTACCTTACCTACACGCTATTGCTGACGTAGCAGCAGACGTTATTACTGGGGTACAGGTTGATGAGATTGTAAAGAAGAACCCCAGCGATAAAGAAGAGATTGAGCGTGAGTTAGATACTATGCGGGTGTTGTATAAAGTTGTTAGTTTATCCGCTATTATTGGGGCCTTCGCTTCTGCTATGGAGATTGGCTTAATTGAGCCAGGGGAAATACAGGAAGCGGAATGGGAGAAAAGGATATTAGATGAGCAGTAATTGGTGGGCAAATAAGTTAGGTACGCCAGCACCTCAACAGCCACAACGACAAGGTGTTGTACAACCTCAACCAGCAACATACGTTCAGTCACCGCAGCCACAGTATCCACCGACGCAACAAGCGACGCCTCAAGCAGAGCGCTGTCCTGGTTGCGGTAGCAATAACTACGGTGGGGCTACTCCAGAATCTAGAAAACGATGTTACGATTGCGGATATCCAATAGTCCAATCAGGTAGTGGCATGGGTAGAGGCATTGTCTCAGGACAGCAAAGTGCAGGTGCCCCACAACCAGCTAAACAAGTAAATGCAGGCGGATGGAATCCAACAACAATTATCGGAAAGATTGAATAATGAAAAATGCAGAACTAATTAAAACTATTGCCAGCATTAACAAAAAGTATGGAGACGGAACTGTTGTATTAGGTTCAGACATTATTGAACAGCCGCCTCGATTTACATCAGGCTCTTTAGCCTTAGACGTGTCGCTTGGTGGTGGGTGGCCTGCTAACCAGTGGCACGAACTAATTGGAGAGGCCAGCAACGGAAAGACTGCTATTGCATTAAAGACTGTGGCGGCAAACCAAAAAGCAAACCCAGAATTTACTACGGTATGGGTTGCTGCTGAGCAGTGGGTAGATAGCTATGCAACTATGTGTGGAGTAGATACTTCACGAGTCTACGTAGTATCAACTAATATTATGGAGGAAGCTTATGAAGCCGTTATCCAACTTACAGAAAGTAGAGCGGTCGATTGTATTGTTCTTGATTCGCTACCTGCCTTGGTCCCTACAGCAGAGGACGATAAGGAGATGGAGGAATCTACTGTAGGTCGCGGAGCCCTCCTTACTAACAAGTTCTTCCGTAAGGTAGGCAAGGCATCTAAGCGCTCCCTTGTAGAGGAAGAGCGCCCATTTATCGGCATTATTATCAACCAGTGGCGTTCAAAGATTGGGGTCATGTACGGCGACCCTCGTACTACCCCAGGCGGTCTAGGCAAGGACTATGCCTTCTTTACCCGCTGTGAAGTGCGTAGAGACGAGTGGATTGAGGCTGGTACAGGGCAAGAAAAGCGCCGTATTGGTCAGTCAATTAAGGTCCGTGTATTAAAAAACAAGTCCGCAGCCCCTTCACAAGTATCTGTCTTTGACTTCTACTTCGCCGATGGTGGCCACATCCCAGCAGGTGAGATTGATTTTGCCAAAGAGATTATGGCTATGGGTATCCTTAATAAGGTCATTAAGCGCACTGGCGCCTACTACAACTATGGGGATAGAAAATGGATGGGACAAGATGCTATGCTTAGCGCTATACGGGAAGAGATTGACCTTAAGGAACTGCTTGAGCGCGACGTACTAGATGCCCTACGGGCAGGTTCTAAGTTCGTAGCCGATGAGGAGTAAGGGCCAAAAGGAATCTAAGAAGCACGAGGAGCGATTGGCAAAGCTTGTTGGTGGTCAGCGTAGTGCTGCCAGTGGCGCGTTTTGGAGTCGTAAGGGTGATGTTAGGTCTAAGGACTTGTTAATAGAACACAAGTGGACTGGCAAAACTCAGGTAACTGTCAAGGCAGCAGTACTAGAAAAGATTGTTAACGAAGCCATCGTTGACAGTCGGACTCCCGTCCTCGGTTTCAGTTTAAACAATAATAATTACGTATTGCTTACTGAAGATGACTTTCTGGAAATGCGCCAGAATATTCAGGAGCATAATTGTTCAACGACGCAGGGCACGTAGAGGGCTGGCGACACAACGCTAAGTGTCGTGGTTTGGATACGGAACTTTGGTTCCCCCCACGTGACAAAACTAAATATAGAAAAATAGCAGAAGTATCTAAAGGCGTATGCTTTGGTAAAGATGGTTTACCAGAGTGCCCTGTACGCAGGGAGTGTCTACTTTACTCTGACCAGATGGATGAACAGCATGGTATCTGGGGTGGCCTTAGCCACCGCGAACGTAATGCACTAAAACGTAAACTAAAAAAAGATGGAACAACTTTAAAGGAACACCTATTTGATGATAAGGTCTAGGGATGAAAGCATCGAAACCACAAGAAGTAACAGGGGCACTAAAGGCGTTTGTCAACGTGTCTAGAAAAAAAACACGCGTAATAGGTTCCTTGGAAAGACATTTAATATCAAGGCCTAAAGACCAAAGCCGTCGTACCGATGTGCTTCATCCCTCTGACATGGTTAAAAAAGAGTGGTGCCACAGAGCTTCTTACTACCATTTAATGGGTAAGGCACCAGTATCTAATCGCACTATGACTTTGCGTACAGCATCTATCTTTGCCGAAGGTCACGCTATCCACGCTAAGTGGCAGAAGTGGTTCCAGGAAATGGGAACGCTGTACGGTAAGTGGTACTGCATTGAGTGTGGAGAGATGTTCTGGGGCGGTTCAGATTGCCACGAGGGCCCATTAGATTATCGAGAAGTCCCACTGTTTTATGAGCCGTTGAGAATCTATGGTCACTCAGATGGCCTACTCGTAAACCTGGGCGAGCCATTGATGCTAGAGATTAAGTCTATTGGCGCTGGAACTATCCGTTGGGAAGACCCGTCGTTGTTCATGGAACACAACGGAGACCTAGACAAGATGTTTGCAGCAATTAAGGCTCCGTTTGAGTCTCACATTAATCAGGTGCAGATATATATGAAGCTTGCAGAATTACTTAACCTAGAGTATGTTCCGCAAGAGGCCGTAATCATCTACGAGAACAAGGCATCACAAGAACCTAAAGAGTTCGTGATACCAAAGAGTGATTTCTCGATTGCACCGTTGTTTGAGGCAGCTGCTAAGATTGTAGAAGCAGTGAAGAATCAAACACCACCAGCGTGCAATATTGATGGTTGGGGTAATTGCGAGCGATGCGGAGGATACAATGACTGAACTATCGGCTACAGGTATAAGCGAACAAGTATTAAAACAACTAGAAGAGCAGGGCTTACCTTTTAAGCGCTCGCTTAAACTAGAATTGCCAGACTTCCCCAGTGATATCACATTAGTAGATGACACTGAGCTTATGGGTATGGCAAGCAAGTACATTGAGAACATGAACTTTCTTCGTACCCAGTCTGCCTGCGCTGAGTTGGCTGAGATGGAGGCCGAGGCTTTCTACAGCGAGGCTGTAAATGCTGGGCTACTATCCAAGACCTCAGGCAAAGCTTCAGAAAAGGCCACGTTACTTAGAGCTCAAGTAGAAGCAGAGCCAGAGGTTAAGGCCCTTTCAGATGCATACTCCTATGCCCGTGCCTATCACAAGATGGTTCGCACCTACCTAGATAACATTGAGCGGTACTACTCACTGACTAGCCGTGAACTAACACGTAGAACATCTAGCGGTCGTATTACTGGGTTTAACAGGTATGCCCCTTAAAAAAATTGAAGGAGGCCTGGACCTGACTGACAGTAGCCCAGTCTACTTAGGTATAGACCAGTCCTTTACAGGATTTGCTATGTGTGCGTATAAAGACAATACGTATTACGCAGAGGTATACAAATCAACTAACAAAGGAATGCCACGTATGTTAGATATACGGGCGTTTATTCGTGATTGGATATCTAGGGTAGAAATCCTTGATGTAGCCATGGAAGGCTACGCAATGGGCGCCAAGGGCAAGGTATTCCATCTAGGAGAGCTTGGTGGCCTAGTTAAGATGGAGTTGGCAGATATTGACAAGTACCCACTGATAATCCCACCTACTACGCTAAAGAAGTACGTGACTGGCGCTGGTTCAGGTCAGAAGAACCAGATGATTCTGCATACCTACAAAAAGTGGGGGCAAACTTTTACCGACGACAACGCCTGCGATGCGTATGGGCTTGCGCGGCTATGCTCAGGGGATGGTACGCTTGCGTATGAAAAGGCTGTCTACCAACAAGTACAGAGCCCAGACTATCGGGAGATTTAAATGCCAAAATACGATTTTACATGTATGAAGTGCGACCGCACAGTAGAGATGCATTTTGCATTTGATGCTACACAACGGCCTGTTTGCGAAAGCTGTGGAGAATTTATGGTTAAGTCGTATACACCACCATCTGTGCAGTTTAAAGGCGGGGGCTGGGGAGGCCAAGGATGAGTAAGACACAAGATAAAAGAGAAAGAGTAAAGGCTGAACAGAAAGCCTTTATTAAACAACGCCGTCTTCAACAGTTATTGGCTTTAGAGGCTCAATTTAATTACGGATTAAAGTTGTACGAAGATAACAAAGATAAACTTTCTGCAGAAGAGATTGAACAGATGGAAGCGGAAAAGAAGATGTTTGAGGAAACCTTGTTTAAATTTAAAAAGGAGCACGGCCTTGCCGAAGAACCACAAGAATAAGGACTTACTACAAGACGGGTGGATGACCGTCGATGAATTTGTTGATTCCTTAATCCCAGGTCTTAGGGAGTACCTAAAGCATAATTGGGGCAATCAGGGAGATGACCGTTTAAACCACCCAGAGGACCTGTTTACAAATGCCTCAATCTATTTAGATGTAGCCTGCCATGTATCCCGAGACTTTATAAATTGCAGACATGTCAAAGAGCATTAGAGAGCTAAAACCCGATTTTACGGGGAGTATGGCCTATGAAAACCAAATTTTACATGAGTGCCCTGTCTGCGAGTCGGGTCTTTGGAACATAAAAGCCAGCTTTCAGGACTATGAGATATCCCAATATTTACTGGATATGGAGTGCTCTATCTGTGGGACCTACGCCAAGGCTCCTACCCCTTTAGACAGACCAAATCTAATTTAAAATACATAATAGATACTCCAATAACAAGTATCACTAATAGGAGTATTAAATGTCAGAAGAACAGAAAGACGACCAGGTTCTACGCGTAAGCGCTGGGTCTAATCCACAAGCTGTAGCATCCGCCATCGCTCATAGTATCTATGAGACTCGTGCCTGCAAGATTCGTGCGGTAGGAGCTGGAGCTATCAACCAGGCCGTAAAGGCCATCGCCATTGCCCGTGGGTACACAGCCCCTAGAGGCATGGATTTAATCTGTATTCCAGGGTTTACCAGCATTGAAAGCCACGACGGCCAGATATCTGCCATCGTATTTGATGTCAGCGCACGTTAACCCTGTATTTCCCAAGTAAATACCTTACCCTTTTTATACCTTCGGCCAAAGGATTGTAAATGACAAAAGATACATCAAAGAACTCGGCGCCCCTAGCTCCGACTTCATCCTCCGCATCTAATGCGACGGGCGCAAAGCCAGCTAAAGTAGCTAAAGCCTTAAAAGGCACATTAGTTAAGAAGACTGGCAACGCCAAGGGAGCAACTGACCCATACAAGCAAGCAAAGCCTTCTCGCAGCTTCGTAACTGCGACTGGTGGAGCTCGCTACGGTATTAAGGTCAACTTCCAGAAGACAACTGCACCAGAAGCAACATCCACCCAGGCAAATGGGCGTATCATTGCTCCTGCTGTGAATCGTGTAAAGCCAAACTTCTCTGATGGTACGGCTGACCACAACTAAAACTAAATAGCGCAAAGGCCCCCGTAACTGGGGGCCTTTGGCATTTCATCTGCAAGTAAATGTACCTTTTCTTGCATATGAAATAGGTAAATGGAATATATTCTAATTTAGATTGTTGTATACTATAGTTGACCGCTCACTCGGAGGGTCACAAAAAGTTATATCGTCTAAGGAGATATATTATGGCTTCAGGCATCAATGGCGGCTACCCTAAGGGTTCACCTCACGAACAGTGGGATATACAAAAGCCGAAAGTAGTTCAACAGTATCAAACACTAAAACCAACCATCCAAGACCCATTTTCAGCGTTGCAGAATATGCTTGCACCGTGGACTTTTGGGTTTGACCGTCAACTAGATATGTTTAAAGAGCTAGAAGACGCACGTATTAAAAGCACCTATCCACCCTACAATATTAAGCATCTGCCCGATGATAAGGCGCAGATTGAGCTTGCTATTGCGGGGTTCAAGAAGGATGATGTTAAGATTACGTACAAAGAGAACATCATCACCGTTGAGGGCAACCGCGGGGAAGACGACGCTGAATACGCATACAAGGGTATTGCAGCACGTAACTTCGTACAGAAGTTTGCCATCGCAGATGATGTTGTCGTAGGAGATGCAAAGCTTGAGGATGGTTTCCTAACCATTTCGCTAGAGCGTATCATCCCCGAAGAGAAGAAAGAAAAAGCAGTTAAAATTAAGTAGGACTATAACCCAGGTTATAGTGCGACTCCACTGACGTCCACTGACGTCCACCTTGCAATCACGATAACAAGGTCAAACACCCACGATAAAAATCGTGGGTGTTTTGCTATACAAACACCTTATGTGTGATAGGCTATTGGACGGAATCATCCTTTAATCAGAGAGAGGTCACATGCCAAAGGATACGTTAGGGTCTATATTAGACGGGTTTATTGCTGATGCAAAACTACCAAAAAAATGTAAGACACAGAAGTGGGTAAACACACTATCTAAAGACGACCAAGAAAAATTTAACAGCTTAAAAAATGAAAATAGAAGCGTAGATATTAAGAACCTATTTGAAGCATTGCAAGAAGCAGGTGTTAACTTACCTATGGGACTTACTGCCTTTCGCTCACACTTTAAGGAGTACTGCACATGCCAGAAGTAAATGAAACGTTATCATCCATATTTGATAGGGTTGCTATTAAGTCTAAAACTGATTGGTCATGGCCACCAATACAGCAAGCAAAACCAACAGTAATTAAGCCCGCTACTTATAAAGAGCGCAAGGGTAAAAAAGATGGACGATTAATCATGTTCGTTCCAGACCCGCAGATTGGGTACCGTAAATACGAAGACGGAACAATGGACCCATTCCATGATGAAGCGGCAATTGAGGTTCATTTTCAACTACTAGCGTACTTGGAAGAGAAGTACGGTGTAGATGAGATTATTCACCTAGGTGATTACCTAGACCTACCAACAATGGGTAAGTACGCACAGGAAGAAATGTTTGCACACACTGTGCAGCCAGCACTTGACTACGGTCATCAGCTATTGGCTAAGCAACGCGCCACCTGTCCAGATGCAAAGATTACTTTGCTAGAAGGAAACCACGACTGTCGTATGCAGCGTTATGTAGTAATGAACGCCATGGCATCAAAAGGTATTAAACGAGCCAACGCCACCCCAGATGAGTGGCCTGTAATGTCTATTCAATACCTACTCCGTCTTGAAGAACTTAATGTTAACTACGTGGGTGCCTACCCAGCGGGCGAGTACTGGATTACTCCACACCTTCGCGCTATCCACGGAACCACTGTCCGTTCTAATGGTTCAACAGCTTCAGCGTATGTAAACAAGAATCCACACGTTTCTACAGTATTTGGTCACGCACACCGTCAGGAACTTCAGTACAAGACTGTGGCTAATGGCGACGGTCCTATCCGTTCAGTGTCAGGTTCCCCAGGTTGCTTATGCCGTGTAGA
>Ga0208812_1000032_pt1:0-30000 | contig 33802 bp, 29 predicted proteins | sample Colrivmeta156902_FD_187689 | JGI IMG/M metagenome (GOLD analysis project Ga0208812, IMG submission 187689) | Estuarine microbial communities from the Columbia River estuary - metaG 1569-02 (SPAdes) (version 2) | ecosystem: Environmental > Aquatic > Marine > Intertidal zone > Estuary...
TGGGAAGCGGACTACGCGAAAAATAAATTGCATTTTGAACTGTATTGGCAAGCACTTTAATGCGATTTATATTTTCTAAGTCGGCTTGCGTAACGTCGGGGTGCACTAAAGTTGCGATTTTGACCTCGGGATCTTCGAATGCACTCAGGAGTTGGTCGAGTTGAGTGGCTGATACAAGGGGCTCGTCTCCTTGGATATTGATAACGACATCATAATCAGGTAATTGAGAAAGCACCTCAGCGCAACGATCTGTTCCGCTTTGATGCATGGAACTGGTCATGAGGGCTTGCCCGCCAAAACGAAGTACTTCTTGATAAATGCGGTCGTCGTCGGTGGCCACCACAAGCGCATCTAGAAGTGTAGCTTTTTGCGCACCTTCATACACACGCTGTATCATTGACTTTCCTTTGAGGTCAATAAGTGGCTTTCCAGGAAACCTAGAAGAGCCGAAGCGTGCTGGAATTACACCAAGTACTTTCATTAAAATTTGGCTTGAAGTTGGACAATGAAATTGCGTGGTGCTTGGATATCTCCGGGGCGAGAAGTAAGCTCGGCATTCAATATATTATTGACGATCAACGAAATGCGGTATTGGTCTTTGAGGGTGTAGGCAAAGCGCGCATCGAAAACTAAATTACCACCATTGAATTGCTGACGATATGCTTTGAGGCCGGGAAGTATATAAACTTCTGAGGTGAGTGAAGGATCGAGGTCGTCTTCAAAAACGCGGTCGATGTTGCGCATGAAACTGTTATAGCGCATAGAAGCACCAAAACTTAACTTTTGATAATTCGCTTCGATATCCGCTTTTGCTAAATGCTTGAAGCGGTATTTGAGCATGTTGGTAGTGGTGTCAGAGAAGTTGGCTGTATATTGCGGATTGCTATTGAGCGAAATAGGATTCATGTAGGTGTAACCCATGAGCGAAACCAACTCTACTTTACCAAGTTTGCCTGATGAATTAAAGGAGAGGTCTAGACCTGAAATGCGGGCTTTCTCGGCGTTTTGAGCCTGAAAACCAACCCAATCGCCGATATTGTATTGGCCACTTGTTAAGAATTGGATGTCTTCTGGCGAAGGATTGAGTGGATTGAGTGGCTGTTGGGTTATTGGATTGAAATAAACGAAGGAGAATTCCATCATGTTGCTGTACTGATTGACAAAAAAGGCAGCGTCAAGCATTGCTTTCCAGTTGCCAATTTTGAAGCCTTGTTTGATGCCGATTTCGCCAGCCCAACCGATTTCTGGTCGGAGTTCTGGATTTGGAAATATGTTGAGGGCGCCAACAGAAGTTTGGGTAAAACGTTCTGCCACGCTAGGGTAGCGTATGCCCTGACCAAAGCTTGCGCGCAGGTGTGTAAAAGGCTTGAGCTCATAATGCAAACCTGTACGCAAAACAGGATAAACAGGAACAAACAATGAATCTTTGCCCGGCAGCTGAAACTGAGAGTCGGGTTTGTTGCCGTCCATCTCAAAATATTCTAGGCGCACACCCGCACTTAGGTCGAGTTTGTTTTTGTGGTATTCTAATTGCGAATAAGCCGCATAGTTTTGAGAATTGTGGTTGCCAAAAAGCTGAGAAGTGACTACGTTTTGAATAGCGGTAACACCAGCACTTAGTGTGCTTCCTTGGCCAAACTTATGCTGAAAGGTGTAGTCGGCGTAAGAAATAGTGGCCGCGTTACTTTGGCTGGCATTGCTAAGGTTTTCGTTAGAAACCCAGTAAAGGCGAGTTTTGAGCTGATGGAGGTTATTGTGTTTATCGATATACTTTGCGTAGGGATCTAGGAACAAGCGCTGGCCAAAATTATAGCTCAGGGTAGAGGCGCCGGCTGTGGTGTCGCCATAACCACTAGGTGTGTAACCTAAGGAATCGTTTTGCCATATGAGGAAGTTACCTGTCTTTTGAACTTGGAAGTTGTAACCAAGGCCGGCCTTAAGGCGCTTGTCTAGGATGGCTTTGGCGTAAATGGTACCCGAAACGCGCCCGCGAAACTCGGACTCACCAATGCGGTAGCCATCGTTGTGATATCCTGTAGTTGAAATGGTATAACCAAAACGCTTTTTGAGTGCGCTGTGAAAAACCTCTAGTTGCTGATTCATTGGTGGTGTAGACCACCATTTGAGCGAGCTTCGGCGCGGCGCACCATAAAGGCCATATTGTACTTTTACTTTGGTGACGGGTTCTAAGGTGGGTTCTTTTTCGGCGAGTGCAATGACGCCGTTGAGCGCGCCACTACCATAAAGAACTGATGCGGCGCCTTTCATGACTTCCACTTGGCTGGCTTGTTCCATTGGGATGGCATTCCATTGGGTGTCGCCGGCGTAGCCAGAAAGCAAAGGCATGCCATTCCAAAGCAACAGCACGCGGCTACCAGTGCCGTAGGCAAAGCCGGAGCCGCCGCGAATAGAAACTTGGCCATCCATGGTGTAAACACCGGGTGTTTGATCAACGGCTTGTTCCAGATCGGTGATGCCTTTGTTGTCAATAAGTTGTGGGCGCAGGATTTCCATTGATACTGGAATTTCTTCGATGGCCTGACGGCGCTTACCTGCACTGACCACCACCGTTTTTTGATCCTGAACTTGAGCTTGCAAAGCCACACGAAGCGCCGTGGTCGGGACTTCTTTAATAAGGATAGTATCCGAAATGTAAAAAGGGGCTTTCACAATCAATTCAAAAGGAAAAGTAGCTGGTTTGAGCATAAAAACGCCGTTCTGACTCTTCACAGGAGTACTTCCTTTTACGATGATAAAAGCTTCTTCGACGCGCGCATTGGTTTGCGCATCTACTACTTCAATTTGAATGTTTTGGGCAAAAAAGGAACCGCTGATCAGTAGAAAAAATACAAGTATATATTTCATAGTGTAGGATGAGTAGGTTTCTGCGAATTTAAAGGATTTAGCGGACTTTCACATCCGTATATTTACAGAGTATACTGTAACTGAACAACAAAATTTCTAGGCGCTTGAATGGCACCTGGTCTACTGACATACTCCGCATTGGTAAAGTTATTGAATATCAAGTTGCATTTAAATGCTTCGGAAATGCTGTAATTGAAACGCAAATCAAAGACAGGTACGCCTTTATTGAATTGTGCTCTGTAATTGGCCATACCAACAAGGATTTCCTGTCCAAGTATACCTTCTTCAAAAGCTAAATCAACATTGCGCATGAAGGAATTATAGCGGGCCGATAAACCGATGCCCAATTTTTTATAATTGCATTCGATATCTGCCTTGGCTAAATGCTTGAAACGGTATTTGAGCATGGAGCCCGTTGTATCGGAAAAAGTGGACATATAAATTGGATCGGTATTCAAGCTGATCGGATTCATATAGGTATATCCTAGCAAGGTGAGCACTTCAACCTCTCCTATTTTGCCGGAACTATTCATGGAAAATTCGATCCCTGTAATGCGTGCCCGCTCCGCATTTTGTGCTTGAAAGCCCACCCAATTATTCAGGTAATTGATTGCCGATGGATCGGTGGTTTGCAAAAAAGCCATGGTGTCGGGCTTGAAAACACCAAAGGCAAATTCGGTCATGTTGTCGTAGAAATTGATAAACCCAGCCACATCTAACATAGCCTTCCACTTGCCTACCATCACAATTTGCTTGAGTCCGAGTTCTGCCGCCCAGCCGCGTTCTGCCAGCAAATCTGGATTTTGGAAAATACGCAAACCGCCAACACTCGTAGAAATATAGCGTTCAGCAACTGCTGGAAAACGGATGCCCTGCCCAAATGAAGCGCGCAGATGGGTGCTTTTTTGCAACGCATAATGCCCACCAAATCTCAAGATGGGATAAATAGGCATGGTGCGTCCGGCCCAGTTGAAATTGGTTTCTGGCGTAGCGTTGTTGAGCTGACAGTATTCCAAGCGCAAACCCGCTTGTAAATCTAGCTTCCCTTTAGACCATTCAGTTTGCTGGTATAGCGAGAAATTTTTACTGAAATGATTGCCAAAAATATAACTTGTAATTTGGCTTGTATTTGAAGTAGCACCAAATGAGAAATCAAAATGTTTGGTTTTTTTACTCGCTTGGTAATCGGCATAATACATTTGCCCCAATGAGGCATCTACATAGACAAGGCCATTGCCGGTTGTAGTGAGGTAGTAGCGTGTTCTCAGCGCGTGCTTGAACTTATTTTTGGAGACGTAAATCAAATATGGGTCTAGGCTAAATCGGACGGCTCGCTGCTCACTTAAAGTATTTGCTAAGGCCTGATAACCCATCGAATCGTTGCGCCACAAAATAAAAACTCCTTCTTCTTGCGCCTGTACATGGAAAGAAAGTCCTGTTTTGAGTTGCGGGATCTTTTTTGAGAAATACGCGTATGTCCCATGAATGCGCGCGCGCAATTCGTGATCTCCTTCGCGGTAACCTTTATCTCTAAAGGCATTGACACCGAGCGTAAACCCATGATTTGCTTTGCGTTTTGCGGCATATACATCTACCAATTGAAATGTTGGAGGCGCACCCCACCACTTCATGCTTTGACGTGGAGGATTGCCATAGATGCCATTTTGAACTTTGACAGAAAGCGCTCCATCGAGCGGTGCATCTTTTTCGTTCATGGCTATGATGCCGTTGAGTGCTCCACTTCCGTAAAGTACAGAAGAAGCTCCTTTTATGATTTCTATTTGCTCTGCGTGCTCCATCGGAACCGCATTCCATTTGACATCGCCAATGTCGGGCGATAACATCGGTGCGCCATTCCAGACCAACAGCACTCGGCTTCCTGCGCCATAAGCATAACCTCCCCCACCTCGAATTGAAACTTGTCCATCCATTGTAAAAACGCCTGGGCTCTGGCCTACAGCTTGTTCGAGATTAGAAAACCCCTTGTTGGCAATAAGTGAGGGGCGCAATACTTCCATTGAAATGGAAACCTCTTCTATGTTCTTTTCGAATCTTGCGGCCCGGACATAAACGGCTTTTTCATCTTTGGTTTTTGAACGGATGCTGTCCTTTTGAAGGTCTTGTGAAAAAACATAAATTGGAAAAAAAATGACAAGGAGAATCGTAAATTTTACTGAATGCATTGCTGTTTGTTCGTTCTAACTTTACCCGAAGCTATTAAAAAAAATGGAACACTCAGACAAACTATACCAAATTGCGTTTTCTCAACTGCATGGCATTGGGCCTGTGCGCGCTAGGCGTATCCTCAAATTAATTGAACACCCGAGTGATTTTTTCAATTTAAATTTGAGCACGCTCCAACAAATGACCAGTGTGCCTATCGCCCAACTCGAAAAAACAGACCGGTCAAGCGCGCTATTGAGGGCTCAAGGACAAATTCCTTATCTCAACAACGAACAGCTCAGTTATCATTTCATCACCGATGCTTCTTACCCCAGTAGGCTCAAACAGTGCGACGACGCACCACTTGGACTCTTTTACAGAGGTATCGAACCTTGTTGGCAAAAACCAAGATGTATTGCAATTGTTGGCACGCGGCAACAAACACCATATGGCAAGGAACTCGTCAAAGCACTCATCTCACATCTTCCCAAAGATATTTTAGTGATCAGTGGGCTGGCTAAAGGAGTTGATGCCGAGGTGCATCAGCAATGCCTAGACAATGGCCTAGCAACAATTGGTGTGTTAGGTCATGGCATCGACCGCATTTATCCAGCTTCCAATCGCAAACTCGCCTTAGATATGTTGACAAATGGAGGCTTAATGTCTGAGTTTCTGATCGGCACCAAACCAGACCGCATGCATTTCCCGATGCGCAATCGGATTATTGCTGGCTTAGCCGATGCAGTTGTCGTTATTGAAAGCAACAAAAATGGAGGGTCTTTGATCACCGCCGAACTTGGCAATGATTACAACCGCGAGGTATTTGCCTTTCCGGGGTCCATACACCAAATGCAATCTGAAGGCTGCCACGCCCTTATTAAAAATCAACAAGCACATCTGCTCACCTCTGCCGATGATCTTCTTCAAACCATGAACTGGACCAATCCCCAACAAGAGCGCACACTCCAAGACCAACTCGAATTGAGTAGCCTCCAAAAAGACATTCTCCATCAGTTTAAAACCAAAAACGCCTGGACCATAGATGAGCTTGCACAAACCACCAATCAACCTGTTTCTCATATCAGCAGTGCGCTCTTTGAACTTGAAATGAAGGGCGCGCTTGAAAATAAAGGCGCAAATCGTTACTTATTGCCCTTGTAATTTGCAAAACCTGCGTAACTTTGCAGCAGTTCATTAAAATAAACTTATTTAGAAAGGTGGAGGGACAGGCCCTATGAAACCTTGGCAACCTCACATTCTTGTAAAGGTGCCAAATCCGATCCCAATAGGGAAAAGATAAGTTGAAACGCGCTGTTTCTACCTTTCGCCAAGCAAATTATGACCAACAGCGCATTACAATTAGCCATTCAGCAACGCATTCTCGTCTTAGATGGCGCCATGGGCACCATGATCCAACGCCACCAACTCGAAGAATTTGATTTTCGAGAAGGCGCCTTTGAAGACCACCCAATGTCTTTGAAAGGCAATAACGACTTACTTTCTATTACAAGGCCCGAAATTATCAAAGATATCCACCGCGCCTACTTCACTGCTGGTGCCGACATCATTGAAACCAACACGTTTTCCGGCACCACCATTGCACAAGCCGACTACCAACTTGAAGACGCTGTCTATCAAATTAATTTTCAGGGTGCCAAAATTGCCAAGGAGGTAGCTGCCGAATTTACAGACAGGCCTCGTTTTGTAGCTGGCTCAATAGGACCAACCAACCGCACAGCTTCTATTTCTCCGGATGTCAATGATCCAGGATTTAGAGCCGTTACTTTTGACGACCTCGTAGTGGCCTATGCCCAACAAATTGAAGCGCTCATGGATGGCGGCGTTGATATCTTACTGATTGAAACCGTATTTGATACCCTTAACGCAAAAGCAGCTTTATATGCCTGCGATCAGGTTTTTGAGCAGCGCGGGTTTCAAATTCCAATTATGGTTTCGGGTACCATCACCGACCAATCTGGTCGCACCCTTACCGGACAAACAACAGAGGCGTTTTTGATCTCGCTTTCACACATGCCGCTGCTCAGCATTGGACTCAACTGCGCACTAGGAGCTTCCATGATGCGTCCATATTTACAAGTACTCAATGACAAAGCACCATTTGCCGTGAGTGCACACCCGAATGCCGGCTTGCCCAATGAATTTGGCCTTTACGACGAAAGCCCAGCCGCCATGGCGGCTCAAATTGAGCAGTTTTTGCAAGAAAGTTTAGTCAATGTCATTGGCGGTTGTTGTGGCACAACACCTGAACACATCGCTGCCATTGCCCAAGTTGCCGCCAAGTACTCACCAAGAAAATGGAACCCTACAAATGCTTAAGTTAGCTGGCCTTGAGGCGTTGGTCCTCACAGAACAAAGTAATTTCGTGAATATCGGTGAACGCACCAACGTAACCGGCTCACGTGCCTTTTTGCGCATGATCAAAGACGGCGACTTCGAGGCTGGTTTGGCCGTTGCCCGCGAACAAGTCGATGGCGGTGCGCAGGTTCTAGACATCAATATGGACGAAGGCATGATCGACGGCAAAGCTGCTATGGTGCGCTTCCTAAATCTTTTGGCAGCCGAACCCGATATCGCCCGCATTCCTATCATGATTGACTCCTCTAAATGGGAAATCATTCTTGCAGGCCTCAAATGTTTACAAGGAAAGGGAATCGTTAATTCCATTTCACTCAAAGAAGGCGAAGCCAATTTTATTGCACAAGCCAAAGAAATCAGACGTTTTGGAGCAGCTGTCATTGTTATGGCCTTCGATGAAAATGGCCAAGCCGATTCCTTTGAGCGCCGCATCGAAATTTGCGAGCGTTCTTACCGTATTTTAGTCGATGTTGTTGGCTTTCCTCAAGACGACATCATTTTTGATCCGAATATATTCCCAGTTGCAACTGGCATGGAAGAACATGCCAATAACGCGCTGGATTTTTTCCGTGCTACCCAATGGATTCGTCAAAACTTACCGGGTGCTCATGTGAGCGGTGGTGTTTCAAATGTGTCGTTTTCGTTTAGAGGAAACAACAAAGTACGCGAAGCCATGCATGCCGCATTTCTTTACCATGCCACCGCTCACGGCATGGACATGGGCATTGTAAACCCGAGCATGCTCGAAATCTATTCTGAAATTGAACCAGAGCTTTTGACGCGCGTAGAAGACGTCCTGCTCAACCGCAGGGCAGATGCTACCGAGCGCTTACTCGAATTTGCAGACACCGTTAAAGGCGACGTCAAGCAACAAACTGCCGACCTCACTTGGCGCGAACAAAGCGTAGAAAAACGTTTGGCGCATGCCCTTATCAAAGGGATTGTAGAATTCATCGATGAAGATGTCGAAGCAGCACGCCAGTTGGTTGAACGCCCTATTCAAGTCATTGAAGGTCCGCTCATGGACGGCATGAACCAGGTAGGTGACCTTTTTGGAAGTGGCCAAATGTTTTTGCCTCAAGTAGTGAAATCTGCACGTGTCATGAAAAAAGCAGTTGCCTATTTGTTGCCTTATATTGAAGCATCAAAAGATGGCAAACAACAAGCAGCAGGTAAAATTTTGATGGCCACCGTTAAAGGCGATGTACACGATATTGGCAAAAATATTGTTGGGGTTGTTTTGGCCTGCAATAACTACGAAATTATTGACCTCGGGGTCATGGTAGCACCGCAGGTCATCATTCAAAATGCCATCGAACATAACGTAGATGCCATTGGCCTGAGTGGCCTGATCACACCTTCGCTAGACGAAATGGTGCATTTAGCCAAAGAAATGGAGCGCGCGGGCCTCACCATTCCTTTGCTCATCGGCGGCGCCACCACTTCAAAAGTTCATACCGCCGTTAAAATTGAAGCACACTATCCTTCCGGAGCGGTTATCCATGTGCTGGATGCCTCGCGTTCGGTAACGGTGGTGGAAAGCCTACTCGGACCCAAAAAACCTGACTTTTTAACTGCACTCCGAACCGACTACGAAAAAATCAGGGTTCACCACGCCAAGCACCAAGCGGCCAAAGAACTCCTAGCGCTCGAGCAAGCAAGGGCCAATGCGTTGCAACTTTCCTTCAATGAACACACAATTCCTGTTCCGAAGCAACTTGGCATGCAACTACATACACCAAGTATCGCTACACTCATCCCGTACATTGACTGGACACCCTTTTTTCAGACCTGGGACCTCCACGGCAAGTACCCACAAATTTTAACAGACGACGTAGTTGGAGCAGCAGCTAGTAAGGTTTTTGAAGACGCACAACAGTTATTGGCTCAAGTTGTAAAAGACGGTATCCTGCAATGCAAAGGCCTCAGCGGTATTTTTCCAGCGAATTCTATTGGCGACGACATTGAAATTTACGACCCCAACAGCTTAGAAATACGACATACCCAAATCACTTTGCGTCAACAAACTAAAAAAGTTGCCGGGCAACCCAATATGGCATTAGCTGATTTTATCGCACCAAAAGGCAGTCAAAAACAAGACTACATTGGCGCTTTTGTGGTAACGGCTGGCCTAGGTATCGAGCACTATATTTCCGATTTCGATGCCAAACAAGACGACTACAATTCTATCATGATCAAAGCACTTGCGGACCGCCTCGCCGAAGCTTTTGCAGAATACCTCCACGAGGTTGTGCGCAAAGAAACTTGGGGATACGCCGCAGATGAAACCTTAGAAAATCAGGCACTCATTGCCGAAAAGTACCGCGGCATAAGACCTGCACCAGGCTACCCCGCTTGCCCAGACCACCTCGAAAAATTAGGGATTTTCAAATTGCTAGACGCAACGGCTCAAATTGGCGTCACGCTAACGGAGTCTTTAGCGATGTGGCCAGCTGCGGCGGTAAGTGGTTGGTATTTTGCGCATCCAGATGCCAAGTATTTTGGCCTTGGAAAAATCACGCAAGAACAACTTGACGATGTCGCCAGAAGAAAAGGTGTGGAGGTAACTGAAATTGAGCGCTGGTATAGTTCGATTTTAGTTTAAACCAAAGAAAAAGCCAAACGCTTAATTCGGATTGGCCTCAAACCAAGTATCGATATTTTTAGGTGCTTGCGTGGCTGCTTGAACGGCGAGTTCGTCGCAGCGCTCGTTTTGCGGATGCCCGGCGTGGCCTTTTACCCAAACAAATTCGAGTTTGAAATTCGGATGCAAGCTCAAATAGCGCTGCCATAAATCGGGGTTTTTCTTGTCTTTGAAGCCTTTTTTTACCCAGCCAAAAACCCACCCTTTGGTAATGGAGTCAATAACGTATTTGGAATCGGAATGGATCACGACTGTGTAATTCTTGTTTTTGATGTGTTCGAGTGCTACAATAACAGCTAAAAGCTCCATGCGGTTGTTGGTAGTGCGCCGAAAACCCTGACTGAGTTCCATGCGCTTACTTCCAAACTCTAGGATGGCTCCAAAACCACCTGGCCCTGGGTTGCCCCTTGATGAACCGTCGGTATAAACCATTATTTTTTGCGCACTCATTTTTTTAAACGCCCCGGGTTTTGTGATAAAAATGCCGTCCAGGAATCTCCTTTGGCTTTGTTGTGTTCACCTACTCCTTTTGAAAAATGATGACAAACCGCCACACCTAAACCATCTGTTGCATCGAGGTATTTTGGCATTTCAGGGAAATCGAGGAGCTTTTGAAGCATGGCGGCAACTTGTTCTTTAGAGGCGCTGCCACTCCCGGTGATGGATTGCTTGATGCGGCGCGGAGAATATTCTTCAAAAGGCATGTTGTGGTTCAAGGCAGCTGCAATAGCTACCCCCTGTGCCCTTCCTAATTTGAGCATCGACTGTACATTTTTTCCAAAGAAGGGTGCCTCAATGGCCATTTCGTCGGGTTTGTATTCTTCGATGAGCCCGTTGAGTCTTTCTAAAATTCTTTTGAGTTTGTCCGGATGATTGCTGAGTTTGTGCAGTTGTATGACCCCGAAATTCAGGAGCTTGAGCTTGTTTTGTTGGATATGAATGAGGCCATAACCCATGACGGTGGTGCCTGGATCGATGCCTAGTATGATTTTATCGTGACTCATTCTGCTGTAAAACTACACACTATTGACTTTGCATGCTCAAAAAAACTTGTATCTTTGCACTCCTCGGGTGATTAGCTCAGTTGGTTTAGAGCACTACCTTGACAGGGTAGGGGTCACTGGTTCGAATCCAGTATCACTCACCACAAACCTGGCTTTTTGAAGTCAGGTTTTTTTATGCCCTCACTCAGGAGGTACTCGCAGATGAAATATTGAATTCATCTACCAATGGCTCGCCTTGCAAGCGCAAGAAGAGCTGAATAAGCGCAACTACATCTTTTTCACAATAGACCATAATGCGTTGTAGGTCGTTTTCTTCATAGTACACGCGCGCTACATCGGCGCCAGAAATATCGTCTTTTGGCGTTGGTATGTTCATGACATGGCATAACAAAGAAAGGGAAGTGTACGATTTATAGTCGCCGAATTTCCAGAGCTCCATGGTGTCAATATGATTGATTTCCCAAGGTTTTTTGCCGGCAATCTGCAAAATACTTGGCAGAGCAATACCGTTGATCAGCATGCGGCGGCAAATGTAGGGGATGTCAAATTCTTTACTGTTGTGGCCACAAAGTACGTGATACTGTGTATTGTAGTGGTCGTCGAGTAAGCGTTTGAATTGCTTCAATAAGGTTTCTTCGTCATCGTGGTAATAAGATTTCAAACGGATGCTCTTACCTTGGCTTCCTTCGTGTAGCATACCGACAGAAATACAAACGATTTTGCCAAATTCGGCTAGAATACCACCGCGTTCCTCAAATATTTGTTCTATCGATTTTTCAGGACTGATCTGAAAACGATTTTTTGTTTCAAAAAGTGCCTTTGATTTTTCATCGAGTTGTTCAAACTGATAGGCCTGCGGCACCGTTTCTATATCAAGAAATAGGATTTTTTCGAATGGAACTTGTTTGATCATAGTGGAAATTTACAAAGTAAAAGATTGTCAATCACTTTAAAAACGTGAAATTTGTAAACGCATTATGGCAGAGCAACTTTTTTTTAACTCCGAAGACAAACTTTCTCGCTACACTGAACTCCGGCCTCAGTTAGAAGCACTCCTTGGTGCGGAAACAGATGCCGTGGCAAATATGGCCAATTTTTGTGCAGCCTTAAAAGAAGCTTTTGGTTGGTTTTGGATTGGTTTTTATATTGTGCGACAAGACGAGCTGGTGTTAGGTCCATTTCAAGGCCCTATTGCCTGTACCCGAATTGCACTTGGAAAAGGCGTTTGCGGCAGTGCCTGGGCCGAACAAAAAAGCATGTTGGTGCCAAATGTTGCTGATTTCCCAGGACATATTGCCTGTAGTGCTTTGTCTCAGAGCGAATTAGTTGTTCCCATTTTCAAAGACCAACAAGTTTGGGGTGTGCTCGACATCGATAGCACCAAAATTGCTGACTTTGACGAAGTGGACCAAGTAGAAATCGAAAAACTAATGATATGGTTCGCTGGGCTTTTGTAATGGCTTTACTACTTGGCGCTTGTGCTCAGGTGGGCAGCATCAGCGGTGGCCCGGCAGACGAACGCGCACCTCAGGTGCTCGAACAAACTATTTCAGACAAACAATGCAATGTGCGCGCCAATGAACAACTTTTGGTTTTTGACGAATTCATCAAACTAGACCAAGCCCAACAGCGCATTACACTAATGCCCGCAGATAGTCGGCTCAATTACGAGCTCAAAGGCAAAACATTGCGCATCAGCTTCCTCGATTCTTTACAGCCCCAAACCACCTACACGCTCATGAGCAACGGCGGGATCAAAGACCTGACTGAAGGAAACGATTCATTAATGACCTGGACCTTTTCTACAGGGACTGTTCTCGATTCTTTGCAACTCGCGGCAAGCGCCAAAGAACTTTTACCAAATGCAAAAGCGGCCACCATCAATTTAGGCGTATATCTTTCGGATACCAGCCGAACTGCCCGCTACATCGGGCGCTTTGACCAGCAAGGTAAATTGCAGTTGAAAGGTCTTAAAGATGGCGCTTATTTCCTCAAAGCATATATTGATGACAACCAAGATGGCGCATGTTCAACAACAGAAAGTCAGGATGCTTTTTTTAAAGCTATTCAACTGAGTCAAGTTCAAAACGACACGCTTTCCTTCTTTCTCTCTAAGCCCTTAAATGAAAAAGATAGCAGCGCTACAACTCCCAAAAACATCGAAAAAAAATCCGACTCAAGTACAGTTATGAGCCAATTGAGTTCTCTCCTTATCGAGATCGATACCATCAGCCCCACCCTTTTGTTGGAGTTATATTTGGGTGAAGTACTTTCTCAAAAGGTGCGCGTCGAAAAACAATCAATTGTCCTAGATTCACTTCAAGCAGGGCTCTACACCCTCAGAATTGTAGCGGACCAAAATAACAATCAAAAGTGGGATCCTATCGACCTTCAAAATCAAAAACGTGCAGAAGCACTGTATATTTACCCTGAAAAAATCAAAATTCGTCCTAATTGGGAACTTTCACTTCCGGTGAACATCCCACCTAACAGCTTGTTTACAAATTAAAATCTTATGAAAAAACTACTCTTCATTATCGCCGTTGGCTTGTCAGTAAGTCTTAACGCACAAGTCTTGACACCGAAAGCGAGCCCAGTTGCCAAACTTCAACAAAAGGTTGGCTTGGCCGACATCCAAATTGATTATTCAAGACCGGGCGCCAAAGGCCGCGTCATTTTTGGAGACCTCATCCCTTACGGGCAAATGTGGCGTCTAGGCGCGAACGAAAACACAAAAGTGACGTCAAGCGAGGCGCTCATTTTTGGCAAAGACACCCTCAAAGCTGGCACATACGCCCTTTTTGCCAAACCAGGGCAAACCAATTGGGAACTCTATTTTTATGCCGACTACTCCAACTGGGGCTTGCCTGAGCCTTGGGATGCCAAGAAGGTTGTCCTTCAAGTGAACGCTGGCGTACAAAAAACGCAAGATTTTAAAGAAAACTTAGAGATCTCCATTGATGCATTAACGAATAACGGTGGCACGCTATTCATTACCTGGGAAAACACTAAAGTAAGCCTGCCGTTTAGCCTCAATACAAAAGCAAAGGTCTTGGCGAGTATTGACAAAACAATGGCCGGGCCCGCTGCCAACGATTACCACGCAGCTGCTACCTATTACTTCAATGAAAACCTCGACCTCAAAAAAGCGCTCGAATGGTCAACCAAAGCTGTCGAACTCCGCGGCCCTTCTGCCTACTGGATGACGCGCCTCAAAGCTCAATTACAAGCGGCCAATGGCGACTACAAAGGTGCTATCGAAACTGCAAAAATCTCCATGGAAGCGGCCAAAGCAGACGGCGACGACGCCTATGTGCGCGCCAACGAGAAGTCTATTGAAGAATGGTCTAAAAAACGCTAACTAGCTCAAAAAAATTCAGTTGTTCCAACAATACCGCTATCATTTCTTATTGCACCTCATCATTTTTATGTGGGGCTTTACCGGTATTTTGGGCAAACTCATCCATCTTGACGCACTACTCATTGTTTGGCATCGCTTGTGGATAGCTGCGCTTGCTTTGGCTGCCTATATGTTCTTTACCAAGAAAATGGTTTTCCCAAAAGGTAAAACACTTTTTTGGGCGGTCATGGTTGGCTTAGTGGTTGCGCTGCATTGGCTCACCTTTTATACCTCTATTCAATTGTCGACCGCATCGCTTGGCATTCTTTGCTTGTCTACCACTACCCTGCATGTCACTTGGCTAGAACCACTGATCATGCGCAAGCGCTTCTCCTGGATCGAATTTTCGATGGGGCTGTTGGTCATAGGCGGCATTTATTTTGTAGCGCACGATTTCAGCGGAGAAGAATTAAAAGCAGTGCTCATTGGCTTGGTCTCGGCCCTTTGTGCAGGAATTTTTTCAGTTGCCAACGGTAAGCTAGCCCAACAAACCGAGACCCCAGGACTCAGCCTTACTGAACTAACGACAGGTTTTATTGCACTCAGTATCTTTTTTATGAGTCAAGGAAAATGGAGTTTAGACCTCTTTGAAATGACTGCCTCAGATTTTTATTGGTTGCTGTTTTTAGGAATTCTCTGCACTTCATTCGCCTTTTTGGCAACCATTGATATCGTCAAGCGGCTTGGTGCATTTAGTGTATCGCTGAGCATCAATTTAGAACCAATTTATACCATACTTTTAGCAATTGTGCTGCTCAAAGAGCACAAATTACTCCAAACTTCGTTTTATTGGGGTGCAGCCATGATTTTAACGGTAGTACTCGCCAACGGCATCTGGAAACACAAACAACGAAAAATCGCAAATACAAACTATGGAAATGCAATATAAAAACCTCGGGAAAAGCGGCTTACAAGTGAGTCGACTCTCCCTAGGATCTTGGCTTACTTTTGGCAAACAAATCTCCGACGACACCGCAGAAGCACTCATGACCTATGCTTATGAGCAAGGCATCAACTTTTTTGACAACGCTGAAATTTATGCGCGTGGCAAAAGCGAAGAAGTCATGGGCGCCATTCTCAAGAAAAAAGGGTGGTCTAGAGATTCATATATTGTCAGTAGCAAAGCTTTCTTTGGTATTGGCGGTGAACTTCCTACGCAAAAAGGCTTGAGCCGCAAACACCTTATCGAAGCGTGTGAAGCGGCATTGAAGCGTTTTCAATTGGATTATCTTGACCTCTACTACTGCCATCGACCGGACAAACAAACGCCTATTGAAGAAACCGTCTGGACCATGCACCAACTCATTATGCAAGGCAAAATTTTGTACTGGGGTACATCAGAATGGTCGGCACAAGAAATCATGGAAGCACATATGTTTGCCAAACAAAATCATCTGATTGGCCCAATTGTAGAGCAACCTGAATACAATATGTTTGTGCGCAATAAAGTAGAAGTTGAATTCTCTCAAATTTATAAAAGTGTTGGTTTAGGTACCACTATTTGGTCGCCTCTTGCAAGCGGAATTCTCAGTGGTAAATACAACGACCAATTCCCAGATGGCACCCGCTTGGGCATGGATGGCCTCGAGTGGCTCAAAGAACGCAACTTAACACAGGAACGCATTACGGCTGTATTGGCCCTTGGTCATTTAGCCAAAGAACTCGGCTTGAGCTTACCCGTTATGAGCTTGGCTTGGTGCCTCAAAAACCCAAATGTATCTACAGTTATTCTTGGTGCGAGCAAATTGCACCAGTTGCAAGAAAACATGCAAGCACTTGGCGCACAAGAACTCTTGACGCCAGACGTCATGCAACGCATCGAAGACATTTTACAAAACAAACCTGAATTTCCCGCATATTAATCGTTTCTCATCATGATTCAAACAGACATTATCATTATTGGTGCAGGCCCAGTCGGCCTATTTACAGTTTTTGAAGCCGGCTTACTCAAATTGCGCTGCCACCTCATCGATTCATTGCCACAACCTGGAGGGCAATGTTCAGAAATCTATCCTAAAAAACCGATTTACGACATCCCTGGCTTTCCTTCGATATTAGCTGGAGAGCTCATCGACAACCTCATGGAACAAGCTGCGCCTTTCAAGCCAGGTTTTACACTCGGTGAAGCCGCCATGACCATCGACAAAGACGAAGAAGGGCAGTTTATCGTGACTACCGTAAGAGGCACCGCACACCGCGCACCAATTGTCATGATTGCTGGAGGACTCGGTGTTTTCGAACCGCGCAAACCACCTATCGCAAATATCACCGAATTTGAAGATAAGGGCGTAGAATACATCATCAGAAATCCTGAAATCTATCAAGACAAAGTTTGTGTGATTGCCGGCGGTGGCGACTCCGCACTAGATTGGTCCATTTATTTGGCCGAGCGCAAAATTGCCAAACGCGTTATTTTAGTGCACCGTAGTAGCTCTTTCCGTGGGCACCTCGACTCCGTACAACGCGTCATCGACATGGCTGAAAGCGGCGAAATCGACCTCGTTACTGAAGCGGAAGTGACAGGTTTGCAAGGTACTGATCAGCTAGAACATGTGCTCGTTACACATCAAAAAGACGGTGAACGCAGCATCCCTGCCGACCATTTCATTCCCTTGTTTGGACTCAAACCAAGCCTTGGGCCAATCGGCGATTGGGGCCTCGAGATTGAAAAAAGCGCCATTAAAGTCAATACCCTCGATTATTCTACGAATATCCCAGGTATTTACGCAATTGGCGATGTCAATACTTATGAAAACAAACTCAAGCTCATCCTCTGTGGTTTCCATGAAGGTACGCTCGCTGTTCAATCGGCTTTTGCGCGTATCCATCCTGAAAAGAAGAATGTCTTGAAATATACAACTGTAAATGGCGTGAATGGCTTTTAATTGATGAAAAACAAAACGGTTAATGCGGTTGCCATTCTCGGCGTCATTTCCATTCTGAGCATTTTAATTGTTCAGTTTGTCTGGATCCACAATACCCGTCAGTTACAACAAGAGTACATTAACATTCAGCAGCGCGAAGACAGCCTCAACCTAAGAGAATTTGCCCAGCAAGCACGTGCTGCCTTGCGCAATGTGCTTACATCGGTCAATCAAAACGAAGATCCGAGTGCTGTGTATGGTGCCATCAAGCAAATCAGTTACCAGCACTATACCGTCGACGTCAGTGACGAAATTCAACCGTTTTATCTAGAAACACTCCTCAAAAAGGAGTTTTACCTCCAAGATATCCAACAAGATTTCTTGTTTGGCATTTACGATTGCTTTACCGATTCTATTGCGCTCTCAGGTCTTTATATTTACGACAGCGATTCGATTTACGCAAAAAAAGCACAAAAAACCAAAGGCATTACGCCTGAAAGCCTCAACCTCACCAAAGATGGGCATTACTTTACGGTTTACTTTCCCAATCTGCAACTCGATCAAATAGAAGCTGCTTCTAGTTTTTCGCCGTTGGTATACCTCATGATAGTCGTGGTTTTTGTGGTCGTGTTCTTTGCCTTTAGTTTGGGCATTATCATTCGTCAAAAAAGGCTTTCTGAGGTCAAGAACGACTTCATCAACAACATGACCCACGAGCTCAAAACACCGATCTCTACCATTAGTCTTTCGAGCGAATTATTGTTGCGCCTCGAAGACAACGCAGACCCAGACCGCATGCGCAAATACGCGAGTATCATTTACAAAGAAAACAAGCGTCTCGAACAACAAGTTGAGCGCGTACTCAATATTGCCAAACTAGACAAGGATAAAGTCAGTTTAAACAAAGAATCCATCTCACTTTACAGTATCCTTGACGACGTTAAAGAAAATTTTGAATTCAACCAGGCAACTGGTGGCGGCACCTTAACCATTCATAAGGAAACCGAACAAGCACAACTCATTGCCGACCCTGTTCACCTCACCAATGTACTTTTTAACCTAGTAGATAACGCGGTTAAATATTGTAAAAATGCACCCACAATTGTCATGTCTGTGAAAACAGAAAAAGAAGGTTACCGTATTGATATTCAGGACAATGGTATTGGTATCAAAAAAGAAGACCTCCGACTGATTTTCGATAAGTTTTATAGAGTCCCGACTGGTAATATCCACGATGTCAAAGGTTTTGGTTTGGGCTTGTATTACGTGAAGCTGATCATTGAAGCGCATCATGGTAAAATCGATGCCAAAAGCACCCCAGAAAAAGGAACAAATTTCAGTATTTGGTTACCTGCGCGGTAACTTTCCCGAACGCGTTAAAATTGCATCGGGTTGTGGATAGAGCCCTTTTCGAACTATTGTTTTCGTTTTTGGATCTAAAATAAATTGTTCAGGAATACCCGAATGGTCTCTTGGGGAAGATAAGATATATTTATTTTCCTTCTTTTCAATGAAATAAGCTGAAGCGTAACGGTAGGTTCCAATTTCTAAAAAGATACTATCACGGTCTAAATAAGCTTGTATTTCAATCGCGTTTACAACGTAGGTACTCGTTCCCATTTTTACTTCGTAAGCGCCGATCTGCCCCACGTAAATTCCACGGTATTTGCGCTTTATCGCCTGTGCGTTTAGCTGTGTAAAACTTATGGAAAAAAGCAGGAGCAAGAGGCCTTTGTAACACTTCATAGGGCTAAAATAATTACTATTTTCGTAGTCAAGCAAGTTTTTGTCCATGAAACAATACCACGACCTCCTTTCTCATATTCTCGAACACGGCGTTCAAAAAGAAGACCGTACCGGAACGGGCACTATTTCCGTATTTGGCTACCAAATGCGCTTTGATCTTTCCGAAGGATTTCCGTGCATCACTACCAAAAAATTGCACTTGCGCTCTATCATTCACGAACTTTTGTGGTTTCTGAAAGGTGAAACCAACATTGCCTACCTCAAAGAAAACGGCGTGAGCATCTGGGACGAATGGGCCGATGCCAATGGCGAACTCGGACCTGTTTATGGCTCCCAATGGCGCAGTTGGCCAACGGCAAGCGGTGAACACATCGATCAAATTCAACAAGTCATAGATCAAATCAAGCACAACCCGGACTCCAGACGCATCATCGTTTCGGCCTGGAATGTCGGAGAAATTCCACAAATGAAACTACCGCCTTGCCATGCATTTTTTCAATTTTATGTAGCCGATGGCAAATTGAGCTGTCAGTTGTATCAACGCAGTGCCGACACCTTTTTGGGCGTGCCTTTCAACATCGCATCCTATGCCCTACTCACCATGATGATGGCGCAAGTTTGTGGGCTTCAGGCCGGAGATTTCATCCATACGCTTGGCGATGCGCATCTGTACAGCAACCATATCGAACAAACGCAACTGCAACTTACCCGAGACTTCCGATCTTTACCCACTATGCGCATCAACCCTGAGGTCAAAAATCTTTTTGACTTCAAGTACGAAGATTTTGAGTTGCTCAACTACGATCCACATCCGCACATCAAAGCTGCTGTAGCCATATGATAACCGCACTATCCATGATTGCGGCTCTAGATGCCGACCACGGCATTGGTAAAGACAACGACCTCATGTGGAATTTACCTGCCGACATGCAATTCTTCAAAGACACTACCAAGGGGCATGTCGTCATTATGGGGCGCAAAAACTACGACTCGATTCCGGAAAAGTACCGACCACTACCCGGGCGTACCAATGTAGTTTTGAGTAGGCAAGCAAATTTTGAAGCAGAAGGCTGTTTGGTATTCGATTCTTTAGCTACTTGTTTGCAAAATTTAGAACTCCAAGACGGACAAAAAGCATTTATCATTGGAGGTGCGCAAATTTATGCGCTGGCGCTAGAAAGCGGATTGGTCAAAGAAATTTTTCTGACGCACATCGACAAATCGTATGGTGCCGACACCTTCTTCCCCGTTTTTGATGCAACGGCCTATCAAAAATCCTTGCTTTTTAGTCAAGACATCGATGGTAAACACGAAGCAAATTTTGAGGTGTATCAATACACCAAATAGAAATATGCTTAGGAAAGCAAGGCTGTTGTTGCCAAAAGTGCTGCGGTTTCAGTTCTGAGTCTAAAAGCACTCATATCTACCGCTTGGTAGCCAGATTGCAGCGCAGCATTAATTTCTGTAGTAGAAAAATCACCCTCCGGACCAATTAAAAAAGGCAAAGTGCTTTTCAAGCCGCTCAAGCCTATCTTCTCCCCCTCTTCACAGTGACCAAAATAACCTGTTGGATGCTGTTGAAGGAAATCCTCCAAACGAATTGGCCCATGAAGTTCAGGTAAATAAAATCTTTTGGATTGCTTCATGGCAGCAATGGCTATTTTTTCGAGGCGCTCCATATTGACTTGCTTTCGCTCACTATGTTCACACAACAAAAAAGTCAGTTTAGACAAGCCCATTTCAGTTGCTTTTTCAAGATACCATTCTATCCGGTCCATGTTTTTGGTGGGCGCCATAGCAATATGTAAAGATGGGGTCTGATCATGAAAAATACTGGATTCAAGGCGAAGTATCGAACGCTTTGGATGTGCGTCTTCGAGTATAGTAAAAGCCTGCAAGCCCTTTCCATCGATCAGTTCAATTGGAGCTCCTACTTGCATGCGCAATACCTTCACGCAATGTTTGGATTCTTCTTCGCTTAATTGGTAGTGAGATTGCCCAGGTTGAAGGCTAGGTGCATAGAAAGTGCTCATGCGTACAAAATTTGAAAAACCAACTCCTTGAGTAATTCAGGGCCAGACATTTGACTATTGCCCATCCCTTTTGCCTTGAGGTCGTAGTCGTGGAGCAGGGCAATGATTGCAGCGATTTTCTTAGGATCGTAGTTTTGGCGATTCGCGAGTAATTCACCAGCTACAAAAGGATGAACCCCAACACTACTGGCAATGCTTTCTCTGGTTTTGTTGGGCGTAAAATGCACGCGCATCAGTTGTGAGAAATACTTAAATAAGGCAGGAACAATAACGACGAGTTCACCTGCTTTGGGGTTGTACTCGAAATACTGAACAATCTTAAAGACTTTATCTGTTTGTTTTTGCGCAACGGCATTGACCAACTCAAAAATATTGTAGTCCTTGGAAATACCGATGTGTTGCTCGATGTGTTGCTCATTGATACTGGCATTTGGACCTAAAATGATGCGTAGTTTTTCAATTTCGTTGGCGATACGCCCGAGGTCGGCACCTAAAAATTCGGCCAAAAGCATGGTTGCTTTTCCATTGATTTGCAGGTCTTGTGTTCTGACATATTTGGCGATCCAGTCTGGAAGTTGGTAATCGCGGATTTTGTCCGACTTAAAAATGAGGCCGTTTTTAGCAAAATTTTTGAGGATTTTTTTGCGGGCGTCATAGGATTTGTGCTTGTAGCACACTAAAAAAATGGTTGTTGGGCTTGGCGCTTCTGTGTAGGACTCTAGTGCGTCTAGATGTTTGAAATCTTGGGCCTCTTTTAAAATGACCAAACGACGTTCTGCCATCATGGGATAGGCTTTGAGCTCGCTTTGCAGTGCCAAGAGCTCGGCGTCCTTGCCGTAGAGAATGGTTTGGTTGAAATCGCGCTCGTGCTCCTCTAAACAATGCTTTTGGATCGCTTCTGTAATGAGGTCAATGTAATAGGTTTCTTCACCGTGTAAAAAATACAGCGGCGCAAACTTTTTGGCTTGTATGTCTTTGATGATTAAGCTTGCGTCCATGGATGTTTTTCCCAGATTTGGACGAGTTCGACAAGGGTGTCAATGGCTTTTTCCATGTCTTGAACACTCACGTATTCTAATTTAGAATGGATGGCCATTTCGCCAGTAAAAATATTCGGACAAGGTAGGCCCATAAAGGAAAGTCGGGAACCGTCGGTGCCCCCACGAATAATGGAGCGTTTAGGAGTTAAACCCGCTTTGCGCATGGCTTCTTCAGCGTAATCGGCAACAAAAGGAACATTTACAAGTATTTCTTTCATGTTGCGGTATTGTTCTTGTACACTGAGTTCAAAACGAGCGCCAGGATAAGCTGCTACCACTTTCTGGGCGAGTACCTCCAAAATTTGCGGATAGGTTTCCATGAGTTGGGTGTCGTGGTCGCGCAGAATAAGCTGAACTGTGGCTTTCTCTAAACCTCCTTCAATTGAAGTAGGATGTACAAAACCTTCGCGGTGCTTTGTGGTTTCTGGCGACCATTTCTCTTTGGGGAGCGCTGCAACAAATTCTGAAGCGAGTTTAATGGCATTGACCATTTTGCCTTTTGCATAACCAGGGTGTGCACTCACGCCATGAAAAACGAGCGTGGCGGCGTCTGCAGAAAACGTTTCGTCTTCGATGTCACCCAAAGGGCCACCGTCGAGTGTGTAGCCAAAATCGGCATTTAATTTTTGCATATCGAGCTGCTCTACACCCCTTCCAACCTCTTCGTCAGGTGTAAAGAGAATGCGGATTGGGCCGTGCTTGACCTCTGGGTGTGCCACTAAAAATGTGGCTAGCTCCATAATGATGGCAACGCCTGCTTTGTCGTCGGCACCAAGCAGCGTAAGACCGCTAGCTGTAATAAGGTCGTCGCCAATTTTTTGAAGTAAATAAGGGTGGGCTTCAGTGCGCAGAACCTGATTGGTGTCATCGGGCAAGGTGATAGGTGCTCCGGTATAGTTTTGGTGTAAAATAGGTTTTACGTTGGTTCCGCTACAATCTGGTGCGGTGTCCATGTGCGAACAAAAACAAATGGTTGGTAATGGCTGCGGTACATTAGAAGGAATGGTTGCAAATACATAAGACCACTCGTCGATTTCAACATCTTGCAAACCTAATTTTTGCAATTCGGCATGTAAGATTAAAGCGAGGTCGCGCTGTTTGGCGCTCGAAGGAAAGGTACTTGAGTTGGGGTCTGCGGTGGTGTCTATTTGAACATAACGCATGAAACGCTCCGCCACATTGTATTTTGTCGACATGAATTTGTTTTAGTCAAAAATACAAAGAAATGCGCAATTGACTTATGGAATCAAGCTCCTTAACTCTTGAAGTTCGGCAACTTTTTGAGCAGTGCCTACTTGTTGAAAAGCATAGATCAAATTAGAGAGCATGCGCTTCAAAATTGCCGAATTTGAACAAGGTTCAAAATGACTGCGGTCGGGCTGTAAATGGATACCTTGAATAAAGGCCTTGATTTCTGCAGCATCAAAAATACTCCCTTTGGCAAAGGCATTGATATAAAACAACACTCCGTAATCGTCTTCTTGCTGGAGGCCAAAAGAAGAATGTTTGCTATCCATGTAAGCTAGCACAAAATGATTAGGCAAGTTAACGCCGTAAATAGGAAGGTCTAACGATTGAGCGATCACGCTATAAATGATGCACAAGCTCAGCGGATTCCCTTTTCTGCTTTCTAAAACATTGTTGACATAAGAATGAGATGGCGTATGGTAGTTTTGGCCATCGCCACGAAACTTATGCATGCCAAAAAAGATGCGGTTGAAGATCTTTACTTGTTCAAAAGCGGTTTGATGGTCGTTGAGTTCGAGCCATATATCGCGGCGAATTGCTTGAATGCGCTCGTGCAAAACTGCTTCATCTAAACCCGGATATTGGTATTTAGCAATGATGATAGCCCCACTCAATAAATCCTTATCTGGAGATTGCAACCATGCACTCAACTGACTTTTTACGGTTTCAAATTGGATGTCGTGGATGAGGTTTTCAATGCGGTCTTGAAAAAGCAAACCATAATAATCTTGCTCCCAAGACTGTTCCAATACGGGCAATACTTCCGTACCAAACTTCATTAGCTCATCCCTAACTTGTCGATAGACTAATTCATCGGGATCATCGATGAGGCGAACCAAGGCTTGTATTGTTGCATTTGCATCCATTCGAGACAAAAATAGACGCTGAATTCACATGGGTAGCAAGCCCTCCATATCTTTTTCAAGGGTCAAGTGTTAATTCAGTGTAACCTTTTGCAATTACCTGCGTTTACCAAGATTCCAAATTAACTTTGCTACAGGTTGATTTTAAGAGGCTCCATTAGGGGCCTCTTTTTATTTAGGCCATGCGTACAAAGTCGCGCACTAAATAACTCAAAGCTTTTCCGACAATTAAGTCGTCTCGCTCGTCTAACGGTGCAGCCTCTGTTAAGTTCAAATACGCAATTTGCGGCTTGATATGCCCTAACTTAAGCAGTAAAGTACGGATCTGATCTAAGGACCAACCTGACGGACTAAATGCAGAGCTTGGCATATACGCAATTGAGTCCATATCGATTTCAATGCCCACAGCATGGTGCTGGTGCGAAACAAAACCCATGACGTCGTCGAGCAATTGATAAGGCCCTTGTAGGTAATCTTCGAAAAAGCGATGGCTAATTTGAGGGTTTGTCAATTGATTTCGAATAGCTGCATTATTAAATGCCTCGTGTAAGCCATAGACACCGTAATTCTCCAGCAATCGTTCTTCTAGCGCAAATGAAAATGAATTGCCGCTATGTCGTTTATCAGTAGGGCGTAAATCGGCATGGGCATCTATGTTCACCACACTCAATTTACCATTGGCCGACGCCCAACGCATGAGTGGAAGTGCATTGTTATGACCACCTCCCACAATAATTGGAATTTGATATGGGGCAACATGTTGCGTTAATACATCAAAAATTAAACGATCCAGTTCTTGAACCATTTGGGTGGCTTCCGGCCTGTCCAAAGGTTGTTTGATCTGTTTAACCTGACCTAAATATGCCAAATTTTGTAGCGGAACTTCAGGGTAAAATTGGGTATTAAAAAAAACCTTGGAAAATGCTTGAAAGGCATTTTCACTGCCCTGACGTCCCAAATTTGCTTGGGGACCTGCATTTTCAGAAATACCAATTAAGACATATTTTGCAGCGCTAAAGTTTTGTTGAGAGAAATGCTCCCCCACGCGTGTTTCTCCATTTCTCAGTTGAAATTGAAGTTTGCGCAGGTTAGGGTCAAAAAGTTGAAATTCAAATGCACTCATTTCATTTAGAAATTAAGTTTAAAAAATCAGCAGGTGCTGGAATAGGTTTTTGTGTTGCCGCATTCACAAATACCAATAAGGTATAAGCTTCATTCAAAAGTACACCTTCTTCATTAAATGTTTTATATTCAAATCCTATGCGAACTCCTTCTAGTTGGACAATCCGAGTGCGTATCTCCAACAAATCGTCATATTTCGCAGGCTGTTGATAAGAGATTTCAAACTTCTTTACAGGTAGGAGAATGCCTATATTCTCCAATTCTTTGTATGAAATACCTATTTCTCGTAAAGCCTCAACCCTTGCTACCTCAAAATAACTCGCGTAATTACCATAATAACAAAAACCCATTTGATCGGTTTCTGAGTAGCGCACTCTGATTTTTGTTGAAAACTCTTTACGGTCTGCATTCTGCTTGTTTGGCATTCGTGTAATATTTATAGTGATTTACTTGTGAGTTCCTTTAGCCTATCGTAAATTTACCAAGCTCTAGCGTTATTAAACATAAATTAAATAAATATTAGGTACAAGTCTTTTTTTTTTAATAAGCAATACCCTGAGCACTTTTTTTTTAACTTTTTTTTGTAAATATTTGCTTACTCTTTATTTCAAGCAAAATTCGTGACCACACGATTATTTACAAACAACGAGAACAACCTTAAACAACTATGAATACGAGTCACGAAAGTGTGTGGGAGTCCTGCTTAAAAGTTATCAAAGATAATATTTCATTACAGGCCTTTAAAACTTGGTTTGAGCCAATTGCACCCGTCAAATTGGAGGGTCATGTGCTAACCATCCAAGTTCCGTCGCACTTCTTTTACGAATGGCTCGAACAACACTACATTACCTTACTTCGCAAGGTCATCAAAAAAGAACTTGGACAAGAAGGTACTTTAGAGTACAGCATCGTGATGGAAAACAACACGCAATCACGCAGCCCATATACCGTTAAGCTCCCTACCAATAATTCAAGTAGTTTAAAAAATGCACCCGTCAACATGCCCATCAATGTCGACGAAAAGCAAATACGCAATCCCTTTGTCATTCCAGGTCTCAAAAAAGTAAACATCGAATCTAACCTGATTCCTAATTTCACTTTTGAAAACTTCATTGAAGGCGAATGCAACCGTTTGGCAAGAGCTTCTGGTTTTGCTGTCTCCAATAAACCCGGAGGCACCGCATTTAATCCTTTGCTATTATATGGCGGAGTAGGTTTAGGTAAAACCCACTTGGCGCATGCCATCGGTATCTCGATTAAAGAGCGTTTTCCGAATAAAACCGTTTTGTATGTGCAATCCGAAAAGTTTGCGCACCAATTTATCGACGCCATCAAAAATCAAACAACCAACGATTTCGTTCACTTCTATCAAATGATCGACGTCTTGATTATTGACGACGTCCAATTCTTTGCTGGAAAAGAGCGCACCCAAGATGTCTTCTTTAGTATCTTTAATCACCTTCACCAAAACGGCAAGCAAATTGTCTTGACCTCCGACAAAGCACCTGTAGAAATGCAAGGCATGGAGCAACGTTTGCTTTCTCGCTTCAAATGGGGCTTGTCTGCAGATCTCGGCACACCTGATCTTGAAACACGCATTGCCATTCTCGAAAAGAAAATGTACGGTAGCGGTATCGAACTTCCGCGCGAAGTAGTCGAGTACCTTGCCTATTCTATCAATACCAATGTCCGCGAAATCGAAGGTGCACTCAATACCCTTCTTGCTCAAGCTTCATTGAATAAAAAAGCAATTACCTTAGAGCTCGCCAAGCAAATGGTAGACAAATTTGTCCGCAGCACTGCCCGCGAAGTCTCTATAGAATATATCCAAAAAGTGGTTTGCGATTACTTTGACCTTCCTATCGAAATGCTCAAATCCAAAACGCGCAAGCGTGAGGTTGTTCAGGCGCGTCAAATCTCCATGTACTTCTCCAAAAAAATGACCAAATCTTCTTTGGCTAGTATTGGAGCACATTGCGGCGGTAAAGACCACGCAACCGTTTTACACGCATGTCGTACGGTTGTCAATCTTTCTGAAACAGACAAACAATTCCGTCACTACCTCGAAGAACTCGAGAAGAAACTGACCATCCAATAACAAGCACTTGGCCAAGCGCATACTCATGGTTTGCTTAGGCAATATTTGCCGCTCACCACTTGCTGACGGCTTACTACTGCGCAAAATAAAGGAGCAAAACCTCGACCTAACCGTAGATTCTGCAGGTACTGCCAATTACCATATTGGTAAAGCGCCGGATCTTCGCATGATTCAAACTGCAGCCAAACACGGTACTTCCTTAGATTTTTTACGCGCGCGTCAATTTACCAGCAAAGATTTTCAAAATTTCGACCACATCCTTGTCATGGATCAATCCAACTACAACGATGTAACCAAGCTCGCACAACATGACACTGAGCGCCAAAAGGTCGAATACTTTCTTGATTACTTATACCCCAATCAAAAAGCAGCTGTTCCAGATCCATATTACGGTTCTTTAAAAGACTTTGAAGAAGTCTATCAACTCGTAGATAAAGCTACAGATGCACTTATACAAAAATTAATAAATGAGCATTAAACAAAAAGGAAGCTTACTACTGATTCCCAATACTTTAGGTGGTGAAAGTACTGCTGATATCATTCCTCAAGAAGTAATCCAACAGGCCATCCAACTACGTGTTTTTGCCGTTGAAGAAATCAAAAGTGCACGCCGTTTACTGCGCAAAATGGACCGAAATTTCCCGATAGACGACTGTACTTTTAGGATCGTTAATAAAAATACAAAAGAGTCCGAACTCATGGACCTCTTGATGTTTCTCATTAAAGGGATTGACGTCGGTATCATTTCTGAAGCTGGTTGCCCAGGAATTGCAGATCCTGGAGCGGCTCTTGTACATTTGGCACATTCGCAATCTATACAAGTCAAGCCACTTGTTGGTCCATCATCCATTTTATTGGCCCTCATAGGCAGTGGCTTCAATGGCCAACACTTCACTTTTCACGGATATTTACCAAAGGAACGCAAAGAGCGCATTAAAAAATTGCGCGATTTTGAAATGGATACCAAAAGAAATGGAACCACGCATCTTTTTATGGATACGCCATTTAGAAACATGAATGTATTAGAAGATCTACTCAATGAAGTTGGTGATCTTACAGAATTATGCATCGCATCCAATCTTACGCTTCCTTCAGAATCTATTAGAACGATGACCGTTCTGGACTGGAGAGAAAAGGCATATGATCTCGCTAAAATTCCAACGATATTTGCAATTGGTAAAGGCCAATAGGTTCTTAAATTTAATTTTGCTTTCTTCATGACTTCCCTTCACATTTGTGAGGGGTATTTTTATAAGAAAGAAATCTAAAATTATGGCACAAAAAAAGCCCCACATTACTGTGAGGCTTTTAAAATCGGCATCGACTTACTCTCCCACGATCAAAACCGCAGTACCATCAGCGCAAGCAGGCTTAACTTCTCTGTTCGAAATGGGAAGAGGTGGACCGTGCTGCTATAGACACCCAAAACTGATGTTGGTTTCCAATGGAATACCAACGAATGGATATATCGGACGATTGAAGTAGTAAGTTAAAGAAATAACAAGTTAGTAAGTCTACGGGTAATTAGTACTACTCGGCTGTGACATCGCTGTCTTTACACCTGTAGCCTATCAACGTGGTAGTCTTCCACGGCCCTTAAAAGAAATCTCATCTTGAGGCGAGTTTCGTGCTTAGATGCTTTCAGCGCTTATCTCATCCATACATAGCTACCCTGCGATGCAGCTGGCGCCACAACAGGTACACCAGAGGTATGTCCACCCCGGTCCTCTCGTACTAGAGGCAGGTCCTCTCAAATTTCTAACGCCCACAACAGATAGAGACCGAACTGTCTCACGACGTTCTGAACCCAGCTCGCGTGCCACTTTAATGGGCGAACAGCCCAACCCTTGGGACCTTCTCCAGCCCCAGGATGTGACGAGCCGACATCGAGGTGCCAAACCACTCCGTCGATGTGAGCTCTTGGGAGTGATCAGCCTGTTATCCCCGGAGTACCTTTTATCCTTTGAGCGATGGCCCTTCCATGCGGAACCACCGGATCACTATGCTCTAGTTTCCTACCTGATCGACTTGTCGGTCTCTCAGTCAAGCACCCTTATGCCATTACACTCTACGCACGGTTACCAAGCGTGCTGAGGGTACCTTTAGGAGCCTCCGTTACTCTTTTGGAGGCGACCACCCCAGTCAAACTACCCACCACACAATGTCCCCCCGGAGGGGTTAGACATCAGATAATCCAAGGGTGGTATTTCAAGGACGACTAATCTACACCTAGCGATGCAGCCTCAACGTCTCCCACCTATCCTACACATGAATTACCCAATGTCAATGTGAAGCTATAGTAAAGGTTCACGGGGTCTTTTCGTCCCGTTGCGGGTAATCGGCATCTTCACCGATACTACAATTTCACCGAGCTCATGGCTGAGACAGTGCCCAGATCGTTACACCATTCGTGCAGGTCGGAACTTACCCGACAAGGAATTTCGCTACCTTAGGACCGTTATAGTTACGGCCGCCGTTTACTGGGGCTTCAATTCAATGCTTCGCCGAAACTAACATCTCCTCTTAACCTTCCA
>Ga0208812_1000055_pt1 | contig 25485 bp, 23 predicted proteins | sample Colrivmeta156902_FD_187689 | JGI IMG/M metagenome (GOLD analysis project Ga0208812, IMG submission 187689) | Estuarine microbial communities from the Columbia River estuary - metaG 1569-02 (SPAdes) (version 2) | ecosystem: Environmental > Aquatic > Marine > Intertidal zone > Estuary | place...
TCTACGTCGATGCTGAAGGTGGAACCGGTTGCACGTTGGTGAGCAATGAATGGCGCCTCACTACTCTCTTTGTCGACCCAGTCGCGGCTGCGTGGAGCGGTGCATTGTGGAGCGCATTACGTGTGGCCAACATTCAATACATCAACGACGGAGCAACAGCAGCCGAGTTCGTAATCGCTGGGGCACAAATACGCGCCAGCATGCACGGCGGCATCACGCCTGTGTGTCGTTTATCTACCGTTATTGCGCGCGAGGTGTTGTGCAGCGCCGACCTTCTTGCCGAGCTCAACACCGTGAACGCCAAATTCGCAGGCATCAATTTGTGGTGGGAAAACGACATGATCGTGGCGGTCACCGATATCGACATGTCACATATCAACGATATTTCTACAAAGGCAGAACGCTTGGTTGAAGTAACGAAAAGCCTGGGGTTGCTGCTCGCTTCCCTGTAGTAGTTAGTCGCAGCGTTCCAAAATGGTAATTGCGCAAGCGGCTTCTTCAAGCCCAACAACGCCGCCACCATTTTCTGCAAGACCAATGCGCGCATTGGGCACTTGTCGTTCACCGGCTTCGCCGCGCAATTGAGTTACTAACTCATACACCATCGACAAGCCAGTGGCGCCAACAGGGTGACCTTTCGACACGAGCCCGCCAGAGGTGTTGATAGGAACAGTTCCGCCAGGGCCAGTTGCGCCCGATTCCACAAATGCACCGCCCTTGCCAATATCGCAAAAGCCAAGCATCTCTGACTGGTAGATCTCACAAAATGCTGTTGCATCGTGCACTTCGGCCACATCTACATCGCTTGGTGAAATGCCGGCAACGGCATAGGCCTTGCGTGCTGCGTGATACGAGAGCGACGGTTCGTCGAGGTTGCGATATTTGCCGCCGGTGAGTGCTGTTGCTTTCAACTTAATGGCGCGAGCTTGCACATTGGCAGGAAGAGATTTTAAGTAGTCGGTACTGCACAACACGGCAGCAGCTCCGCCGTCGCCGATGGGGGCACACATGGCGCGGGTGAGAGGAAATGAAACAGGACGATCGTTCATCACTTCATCAACAGTCATAGGGAAGCGGTATTGAGCCTTCGGGTTATGTACTGCATAGTTGTGGTTCTTGGCGGCCGCAATAGCAATTTGTCGTTGCGTGGTGCCAAATTGCTTCATGTGCACGGCTGCTTGAATGCCGTAGGTCTCCATGAAGATGGTGTGGCCTTCGCCTTTGTCGAATGAACATTGCGCAAATGCTGCAGCGCGTTCGTATTCATCGAAGAGGCGTGGCAGGTCGAAGTTGTCGACGCCCGAGTAGTACGAGTCAAACATGATTTGGCGCTCTGCAGGGTTGGTGTCGGCACCTGGCCGATAAATCTTCTCAACGCCAACGGCAAGCGACACCTGCACTTCACCGCTGCGAATGTCTTTGGCGGCACCTTGCAATGCCATAGAGGCGGTTGCGCATGCGCCTTCTACGTTGGTAATGGGTACACGTTGTGGAAAGAGACCTTCGTCAATCATTTCCATAAAGCACACCTGGCCGCGAATGCCACCTTGGCCCCATGTATGCATGAGGCAGTTACCAAACCACGCCGATTGGATGTCGTCGCCATTTTCGAAAGCAGCATCACCCAATGCGCCAAGGTACGACTCGCGGGCAATTGTTTTCAAAGAGTCGTCGGGTCGCTTGCGAAATGCGGTGCTGTAACTTCCAATAATCCATACGTCAGTCATGTTGGTCTTCCATTCGAAGCGAGTAATTAGGCGGTGCGTTTCGCCCGCGGTTTTGTGGTTTTTATTGGGGTAATTGTTTGTGAGCGACTTGCTTGAGTTTTTCGCGTGATGAGGCCACCGAGAAAAAGATCGCAGAATTGATCGGCAATTTCATCGGCATGGAGTGTTCCGCCCGGGCGGTACCAGTGCGTGAGCCAGTTCAAAGAACCAATGAGCGCGAGGGTGGCAACGCGCGGATTTGTGACTGCAGAAAACTCACCGCTTTCTACTCCTTCGCGCACGATGGATTCGAGCAAGTCGAGATATTCGCGATCCATTGCGGTCCACTCGGGAAGCTTTCGCCGGCCAGCAATTTCTTGCAGGTAGACAGAGGCGTAGACGAAGTTGCTGTTGAGAATTTGTACGTGTGAACGTGTGGCACGACGAATTTTTTCGGTAGGGGGAAGATCGGTATCAGACAACTCACGCAGTTGATTCAGAATTTCTTCCGCAGGCCCACGAACAACAGCAAAGAGCAAGTCTTCTTTTGAATTGATGTAGTGGTACAGACTGCCTTTCCACATTCCCACTGCCGAGGCAATGTCTTCGAGTGATGTGGCGGCGAACCCGTTGGTGCGAAATGCTTCGGCCGCAGCTTCAATAATTTCGTTCCATCTACTTGGCCGTGGCATAGCACCCCTTTCTTTTCAAAGTCTAGGTCTTACGCTGTGCTTCATTCGTGCGAAATGAAACGATCGTTTGGTTATCCTAGAAGGGTCAGGGGAAAGGACTCCACTATGCAGGCACAAGGAATGACAGTGACGGGGCTTATGCGTCAGTCTGCAAGGTTCAATGCGCACCGTGTTGCCATTGTCCACGGTGAACGTTCGTTGACCTTTGGCGAAGCATGGCGACGTGGCGTGCAAATGGCGAATGCATTGTTGGCATTGGGGCTACAGCCAGGCGATCGCGTGGGTGTACTTGAAGACAACTGCATTGACGCTCAAGATTTTTTTGCAGGTGCCGCCATCGCAGGTTTGGTGCGAGTGCCGTTGTATGCGCGCAACTCTTTAGAGAGTCATGAACACATGTTGGGGCACACGTCGTGCAAGGCAGTAGTAGTGGCAGAGAAGTACGCCGATGAAGTACGCGATATGCCACTACGACTTCCACACTTAAAACATGTTGTCGTGCGCGATGCACAATATGAAACCTGGTTAGCGAGTCATTCCGATATCGACCCGATGGTTGAAGTATCACCAGATGACTGGTACATCATTCGCCATACGGGAGGCACAACAGGTTTGCCAAAAGGAGTTGCCTACACCCATCGTTCGTGGATTGCTGCTGGTCGTGACTGGTTCTACAACTTCCCGCCAATGGAAGCAGGAGATGCGTGTATGCATGTCGGGCCTATTTCCCACGGCTCTGGATATTTGTATACGCCTACTTGGTTGTCGGGTGGAACAAATGTGTTGCTCGATCATTTCGATGCCGATGAAACTTTGCACGCCATTGCAGATCATCGCATTGCCTACATGTTCATGGTGCCAGCAATGCTCAATGCTGTTGCGCGAAACCCACTATCAAAATCACTCAACATGTCGTCACTCAAAGTTATTCAAATTGGTGGTGCGCCCATTGCCGATGAAACAGCGCTACTTGCACGCAGCGTGTTTGGCGATGTGCTGTACCAGGGATACGGACAAACGGAAGCTTTACCGGTGTGCATGATGGGGCCAGCCGAGTGGTTTTCCACGGTAGAAGGGTCACAACCATTGCGATCAGCCGGGCGTGCTTTGCCATTTGCGTATTTAGAAATCCGCGACCCTGAAGATTCCACACGAGTGTTAGAACTTGGCGAAGAAGGTGAAATTGCTGTTCATTGCGATGGGCAAATGATGGGCTTTTGGGAAAATGATGCTGCCACTGCCGAGCGGATGACGAGTGATGGATTTGTTCTCACCGGCGACATCGGAAAAATTGATGCCAACGGGTATCTCTACGTCCTCGACCGCAAAGACGACATGATTATTTCTGGTGGGTTCAACATTTGGCCTGCTGAGTTAGAGAATGTCATTTTGAACCACCCCGATGTGGTGGAGGTCGCCGTGTTCGCCATTCCTCACGACCGGTGGGGAGAAAGCCCAGCTGCGTGCTGTGTTGTAGTGGAGGGGGCAGCAGTTTCTGCCGACGATATTCGCCAATTGTGCGCTGACGCCCTTGGTTCATACAAGAAACCGGCTGAAGTGTTCTTCCAGACCACTCCTTTGCCGAAAAGCCCCGTGGGCAAGGTGCAGCGCAAGGTGCTGCGCGAGCCGTATTGGGTAAATATGGACCGCCGGGTGGCAGGAAACTAGCCCTTTCCAAACCAAACGATCGTGTGGTAACGTTTTCTTGTCAGGTTCGACAATCTATTTGGGGGTCAAAATGCCACTCGGCTTAGCAAAACTCGAGAAAATTACTGCAGACATTCAGAGCAATGACATTGACTGGGTTGAAGTTGCAGATGGTTCGTACTTCAAAGTTCTCACCGTGCATGTTCCAACGAACACAGTTGCTTACGGTTTCAAGATGGATCCGGGTGCGCCCGACTTCCCATCGCACTTTCACATCTGCCGTGCAATGGCATGGACAGTAAAGGGCTACTTCGGTTACCGCGAAGGCGACAACCGCATTGAAACCGGCATGTTCTCGTATGAAGCTGCTGGTTCTTTCCACACGCCATTCAGCGATTGCCCAGAAGGTTTCCAATCATTGGGAATTTTTGAAAGCGACACCGATGTGTTGTTGCAAAACCATGCTGAGGCCGACCCACGTTCAGAGCGCATTGGCGATCTCACCGTGAGCGACTTCATTGGTTGGGCCGGAGAGTCGTCGCACATTGTGCATGCCGATGGTTCCACCTCAGGCAACCCCACCTTCAAGTACGACTTCACCAGCGGCATCAACGCTTTTGGTAACTAATTTTCGTTAAATGCATCTCGCTGTGAGATGTAAAAATCTGAAAGTGGGGGCGGAGAAATCCACCCCCACTTTTTATTTGAGAAACTGTCAACAAGAGTGGGCGCAATGACTACACCGGTATTCGATGAAAACTTAATGTGCGACTTTGCGGTGCGTGACCCTTATGGGTACTTCGCTGAACTGCGGGAAAACGACCCCATTCACTGGAACCCCAAGCACAAAGCGTGGATCATTACGCGTTACGACGATGTCACGGCAACCATTAAGAACCCGCACCTCACGGCATCGCGCATTGAACCATTTCGCCAGGCTGTGTCGAAGTCGGCAAATTCACCTGAGGTCGATGAAACCTTTGGCATCTTGGCCGACTGGATGGTGTTTCTCGACCCGCCTCATCACACGCGCATGCGTCGCTTGGTATCTCGCGTGTTCGCTCCGCCCGTGGTGCGTGCGCGTACGCAAGCAATGACCGAAGTGGTTGATTCGCTCATCGAAGAATTGCCTGTAGGGGTTCCTGTCGACATCATGGAGTCATTTGCTGCACCATTGCCGGCCATTGTGATTGCACAGATGCTGGGTGTGCCGCCCATCGATCGTCATCTCTTCAAAGAGTGGTCTGATCTTATTACCGCTCTCGTTTTTGGTGCATACGACAACCCCGATCGTTTCCGTAGCGCAGCTCGCGGAATGATGGAACTGAAGAACTATTTGTTGGAGCTCATCAACAAGTTTGAAAAGAATCCAGAAGACAACCTCATTAGTTTGTTGCTTGAGCACGAAGATGGCGATTCATTGTCACGAGACGAGCTCATCTCTACGTGCACGCTTTTGCTTTTCGGTGGTCATGAAACCACAACAAACCTCATTACGAGCGGCTTGCTCGCATTGTTGGAATTCCCTGAACAAATGGCCGACCTGCGTGCAAACCCCGACATTTTCCCAATGGCCGTGGAAGAGCTCATTCGCTTTGATGGGCCTGCGCGTGCAACGGTACGCCTTGTGAAAGAAGACCACGAATACGCTGGCGTGAAGTTCACAGCCGGTGAGCGCGTGTTTATTGCAAACCCTGCAGCAAACCACGACCCGCGCGTGTTTGAGAACCCGGGGCAACTCAATTTGCGACGTAACCCCACCAACCATATGGGCTTTGGTTTCGGATTGCATTTCTGTTTGGGTGCTCCATTGGCACGCCTTGAAGTAGAACTCGCACTGGGTGCGCTCATGAATAAGTTCTCACGTATTGAAATGGCATGCACTCGTGAAGAGTTGTCGTGGCACCCCACCATGTTGTCGCGTGGTCTACACAAGCTTCCTGTAATTTTGCATCACTAGGTGCACTTGCTATTTAGCCAAAGATTTTTTTAGAAATCACCATGCGCTGAATTTGGTTGGTGCCTTCGTAAATCTGTGTGATTTTCGCATCACGCATCATGCGCTCAACAGGGAACTCTGTGGTGAAGCCGTAGCCGCCGAGAAGTTGCACGCAGTCGGTAGTGACTTTCATGGCAACGTCGGAAGCAAACCATTTGGCCATAGCGCCGAGTTGCGACAAATCGCCGTGTGGGTCACCAGCATCAACAGCAGCACATGCGCGATACACCATGGTGCGAGCGGCTTCTACTTGCATTTGTGCTTCGGCAACCATCCACTGCAAGCCCTGGCGCTCTGCAATGGGCTTGCCGAAGGTCTTACGGTCTTTCATGTAGTTCACCGCGAAGTCGATAGCACCTTGAGCAATACCGACGGCTTGAGCACCAATAGTGGGGCGGCTGCGGTCGAGAGTGTGCATTGCAATGGTGAAGCCGTCGCCGACTTCGCCAATACGGTTTTCATCGGGTACGCGTAAGTTGTCGAAACGAATAACGCCTGTTGGTGAACCCTTAATTCCTAATTTGTGTTCGAGCTTGTCTACGTGCACGCCCCAACTTGCTTCTGCAAGAAAAGCAGTAATGCCGCGGTGGCGGTCGTCGGAGGTGCGAGCAAAGATGGTGTAGAGGTCGCTCACGCCGGCGTTGGTGATCCAGCACTTTGAACCATTAATGACCCAGCTGTCACCGTCTTTTTCGGCGTGTGTGGTCATTGATGCAACGTCGCTGCCAGCGTCGGCTTCAGAAAGGCCGTAACTTGCCTGTGATTCTCCAGTGCAAATACGTGGAAGATACTTTGCTTTCAATGCTTCGCTGCCGAAGTTGATAACGGGCAACATGCCGAGTTTGGAAATAAGAAACATGAGGCTGGTGCTTGCACACACACGAGCAAGTTCTTCAGCAACTACCGATTGGGTAACGAGTGATGCACCGCTTCCGCCGTATTCAACGGGGTAGCTGAGTGCGGTGAGTTCCATTTGTTGAAGCGCTTTGAACGACTCCCACGAGTATGCACTGTTGTGGTCGGAGTCGGCTGCGTATGGCGCAATTTTGTCTTCAGCAAACTTGCGAATGACTTCGCGAAATGCAATTTGTTCTGCGTCGAGTGAGAATTGTTGTTCAGACATGAAGGCCTCTATTTCTTTGAATAATCGTAAAAACCGCGTCCAGCCTTGCGGCCAAGGAGGCCGGCATCGACCATGCGAGAAAGCAATGGCGGTGCTGCGTAGAGAGGTTCTTTGAACTCGGTGTACAAACTTTCAGCAACTGCAGAAGTGGTGTCGAGACCAATAAGGTCGGCAAGGCGCAATGGACCCATGGGGTGCGCACAACCTTCCACCATGCCGAGGTCAATATCTTCTGCCGATGCATAGCCCGACTCCAACATGCGCACTGCAGAAAGGATGTAGGGAATAAGAAGTGCATTCACAATGAACCCAGCGCGGTCTTTCGAGCGAATGACGCGCTTGTGCAGAGCAACTTCTGCAAATGCGGTGGAACGATTGATGGTGTCTTCAGAAGTGAGTAGCGACGCAACAAGTTCTACAAGGCGCAAGACGGGAACAGGGTTGAAGAAGTGGATGCCAATGACCTGCGATGGGCGCTGAGTGGCCATGCCGAGTTTCATGACAGGAATTGACGAAGTGTTTGTGGCCAAAATGGCATTGTCGTCGGTGATGACTTTGTCGAGGCTCTTGAAGATGTTGGTCTTCAATGTTTCATCTTCAATGACTGCTTCTACTACCAATTGGCGATCGGCAAGGTCGGCCACGTCGGTGGTGAAATGCAGATTCTTCATCGCGCTATCGCGCTCGGCTTCGGTAATTTTGTTGGCGCCAAGTGCGCGGTCGAGGGAAGTGACGAGGCGCTTTTGGCCTGCCTCCATGGCGGCAACAGTGGCTTCTTGAATGAGCACTTCGAGGCCGTTTCGAGCGCACACTTCGGCAATGCCAGAGCCCATGAGGCCACATCCGATGACCCCTACGCGCTGGATGTTGCTGGTGCTAGGTGAGTTCGTCATGGAGTCCTTCTGGTATGGCCGTATTCTTCACCTCTAGTTTGCCCTAACTACCCGCTGGTAATAGTGCTCGTGCTCAACTCGCCTAGCCTTTATGTATGAACTTTGAGATACCTCGGGAAATTCAAGCCACATTGGCACAACTCGATGCATTCATCGAGAAAGAGATCAAGCCACTTGAGCTTGAAAACGACAACATGCGCTTTTTCGACCATCGTCGCGAATGGGCGCGCACCGACTTTGAAAACGATGGCGTGCCTCGTGCCGACTGGGAAGCACTGTTGAAAGAAATGCGCCGTCGCGCCGATGCAGCTGGTTGGTTGCGCCTTGCATTGCCAAAAGAGTATGGCGGTCGTGATGCGAGCAACCTAGAGATGGCGATTATTCGTGAGCATCTCGCCACAAAGGGCTTGGGTCTTCATAACGATTTGCAAAACGAGTCGAGCATTGTGGGCAACTTCCCAACTGTGCTCATGATGCGTGACTTTGGCACCGAAGAACAAAAGAAAAACTGGATGCCAGGTTTCTTGGAAGGCACAAAGCGTCTTGCATTTGGTCTCACCGAGCCCAATCACGGCAGTGATGCCACGTACTTAGAAACCACTGCGTACCGCGATGGCAGCGAATGGGTCATTAACGGCATGAAACGCTGGAACAGCGGCCTGCATCATGCAACCCACGACATCATTTTTGCTCGCACCAGTGGCACCCCTGGTGACCCAGTTGGTATCTCTGCGTTCCTTGTTCCCACCGACGCACCAGGTTTCAATGTCGATTTCTTCTGGTGGACCTTCAACATGCCAACAGACCATGCAGAGGTGAGCATGAAAGATGTTCGCGTGGGTGAAGAAGCTGTGTTCGGCCGCATCGACCATGGTCTGGAACTCGCACAACACTTCGTGCACGAAAACAGAATTCGTCAAGCAGCTTCATCTTTGGGTGCTGCTCAATTCTGCATCAACGAAGCCGTGAAGTATTCCAACAGCCGCATCACGTGGGGCAAGAAACTCTCCACGAATCAGGCAATTCAGTTCCCGCTCATTGAGTTGCACACCGAAGCAGCCATGTTGCGCCAGATGGTGCGTTACACAGCATGGTCGCTCGACAACAAGCACCACATGGAGGTGACGCACCTCGTTGCCATGTGCAACTACCGAGCCAACCGTTTGGCCTGCGATGCCGCCGACCGCGCAATGCAAACCTGTGGTGGGGTGGGGTACTCACGGCACATGCCTTTTGAGCACATTTATCGCCATCACCGCCGTTACCGCATCACCGAGGGCAGTGAGGAAATTCAAATGCGCAAGGTGGGGAGCCATCTCTTCGGTTTTGGGCGTGGCTGACCACTAGCGTTGCCTCTATGGCAAGCGCAGATGGCACCCCAGTCGATATCAAACCCCGTAGTCGTGACGTCACCGATGGCCCGCAAAAGGCGCCAGCGCGTTCGATGTTGCGTGCAGTGGGTCTCACCGATGACGACTGGGTGAAACCACAAGTCGCCATTGCTTCGTCGTGGAATGAAGTAACGCCGTGCAACATGACGTTGCGCAAACTTGCGCAGTTCGCCAAAGATGGCGTGCGTAAGGCTGGTGGTGTTGCTCTCGAGTTCGGCACCATCACGGTGAGCGATGGTATTTCCATGGGCCACGAAGGAATGCGTGCATCGCTAGTGAGCCGCGAAGTGATTACCGACAGCGTCGAGACCGTCATTCACGCTGAACGCTTCGATGGTTTTGTGGGTCTTGCCGGTTGCGACAAAAGCATTCCTGCAATGCTCATGGCTGCAGCACGGTTGAATCTTGCTTCTGTTTTCGTTTACAACGGTTCTATTTTGCCAGGACAATTACATGGCGAAGCGCTCGACATCACAAGCGTTTTTGAAGCTGTCGGTGCACATGCACTTGGCACAATTACCGATGAGGAACTCAGCGACATTGAACGCAATGCTTGCCCGGGTGAAGGCGCATGTGGCGGAATGTTCACCGCTAACACGATGTCGTCTATTGCGGAAGCGTTAGGAATGAGTCTTCCCGGAACTGCTTCACCTCCAGCAGTCGATGCGCGCCGTGAAGGCGATGCAGAGCGTGCTGGCGAAGCAGTGATGAACTTGTTGCGTCTTGGTATTCGTCCGCGCGACATCATGACGAAAAAAGCATTTGAAAACGCAATTGCTGTGGTGAATGCATTAGGTGGAAGCACCAATGCGGTTCTGCATCTCCTTGCTCTTGCTCACGAAGCGGAAGTTCCTCTTGAACTAGAAGACTTCAACCGCATTGCGGCAAAAGTTCCACACATTGCCGACACCAAACCAGGTGGCAAGTACCACATGACCGATATCGACCGCGTTGGCGGTGTGCCTGTGGTCTTGAAGATGCTGCTCGATGCAGGTTTGTTGCACGGCGACGTGATGACATGCACCGGAAAAACAATGGCGGAAAACCTTGCGGAAATGAATCCACCTGCACCCGATGGCGACGTGTTGCACCCGCTATCAGACCCCATTCACTCAGAGGGTGGCATCAACATTTTGACGGGGTCGCTTGCGCCGAGAGGTTCTGTGGTGAAAGTCGCCGGCCTCAGCAAAGACCAGTTGCACTTCGAAGGTGCTGCACGTGTTTTCGACGGTGAAGATGGCGCAATGGCAGCAATTCTTGCTGGCGATATCAAGCCAGGAACCGTATTGGTCATTCGTTACGAAGGCCCGAAGGGCGGCCCAGGCATGCGTGAAATGCTTGCCATCACGGGTGCTTTGAAAGGCGCCGGCCGTGGTGCCGACTGCGCGCTCATTACCGATGGTCGTTTCAGTGGCGGCACATGGGGCTTCTGTATTGGGCACGTTGCTCCTGAAGCAACCGATGGTGGCCCCATTGCATTCGTAAAAGACGGCGACAAAATTTTGGTCGACGTGCACACGAAGCGACTCGACTTGTTGGTGAGCGATGAGGAAATTGCCGCACGCAAGGTGGGCTGGAAACCAAACCCACCGCGCTACACCAAAGGCGTGCTGGGTAAATACGCCAAGCTCGTGCAAGGTGCCGAAACCGGCGCCATCACCAACACCTAACCATTCTGGAGTGTTCTCGGCGCCGTATGTCCCGCTTTTCGTGACGCTACGCGCCGAGAAATAATCTTCTTTTACACTGACGCACTGACAGCCGATTTCTCGGCGCGAAACGTTGCAATTACCGTGACGTACGGCGCCGAGAACACTATAAAAAAGTTAGTCTTGTTCGCGGAGGAACTTTTCAAACTCTGCGGCGAGGTCTTCACCTGTAGGTATTGCCGCTTCGGCGCGACGATCGAATTGTTGTTCGAGCATGCGTACGTATGCCAAAGTTTGCGCGTCGTCTTCAACGGCTTCTTCGTGCAGAACAGCCCACCTGCGTACGTCGGCATCGATTGCGCCATGGTTGGTGGGAACGCCAAGAACATGTTCTAGGTGGCGTAAAAGTGCAGCTGTAGAACGAGGGTGTTGAGCATTGGTGAGATAGTGCGGCACACCGACGCGTAAAGAAACTGCAGGCATGCCCGTGCGGTCGAATCGTTCTTGCATCACGCCAATGACACCAGTAGGGCCTTGGTATTGCGGTTGAGAGAGACCAAGACGTCGTGCGAGATCGGGGTTTGTTGTGCTGCCAACAACGGGTGGAAGGCGAGTGTGCGGTACCTGGTCGGCAAGGGCGCCAAGTGAAACAACAGCAGAACACTTGAGGCCCTGTGCAACGTCAACAATGCAGTCGATGAAAGTTGACCAATGAATGTGTGGTTCTACTCCAGACAAAAGAACGAGGTCACGCGCACCTTCGGGAAAACGTGCAACATAAATATCGTTTTCGGGCCAGCGCAGTTGACGCTCTTCATCTTCGTCGAGATATACCTCTGGTCGCTCATGCGTGAAGTCGAAAAATGGGTCGGGATCGATGCTTCCGACAATGGTGACCACGCGTTCTTGTACGCACCACTCAATGGCTGCAGTTGCTGCGTTTGATACGTCGAACCAGCCGCGCAACGCGATGAGAAAGACGGGGTCACGTAGCGGGGCAATGTCGTCCCAGCTAGCAGTGAGCACGTCTTTGGAAATCATGGGATCAATTGTTCCACCACAAAGTCGATACTCCTCGTTAATTGCACAACATCTTCTGGGTCAATCGCCGGGAACATGCCAACGCGCAACTGATTCCGGCCCAATTTGCGGTACGAATCGGTGTCGACCACGCCATTGGCGCGCAGTGCCGCATTGATGTCGCTGGCCTCAACGCCCGTGAGGTCGATGGTTCCGACCACAGCAGACCGCTCGGCAGCATTGCGCACAAAGGGTTCAGCCCATGAACGCTCGGCGGCCCATGAATAGAGATGGTCTGCAGATTTCTGTGAGCGTGCCGCACACCATGAGAGCCCGCCATTTTTCAGCATCCAAGAAATTTGTTCATCGAGCAAAATGAGAGTGCCCAATGCTGGAGTGTTGTAGGTCTGGTTGGCAACGCTGTTGTCGAGCGCAATTTTGAGATCGAGTGATGCTGGGCACCAGCGCTTTGATGCTGCAATGGAGTTAATGCGTTCAAGCGCACGCGGTGAACATGCAGCAAGCCACAAACCACCATCGGCTGCGAAACACTTTTGTGGTGCGAAGTAATACACGTCTACTTCACTCGGGCTCCAAGGAAGCCCGCCTGCAGCAGATGTTGCATCGACAACTACTAATGCATCGTTGGCAAAGGCAGGACGTTGCAATTTCATAGCCACACCAGTTGATGTTTCGTTGTGCGTGAATGCGTACACATCGACATCTTCTTTTGTTGCTACCGGGTGCGTGCCGGGTTCAGTAGAAACAATGACGGGTTGACCCAGGTGGGGAGCGGCGGCTGCGGCTTCGCCAAACTTCGATGAGAATTCGCCAAAGACGAGATGCTCGCTGCGCTCTTGAATGAGCCCAAATGTGGCGACGTCCCAGAACACGGTGGAGCCGCCATTGCCCATGACAATCTCCCAGCCGTCAGGCAAGTTAAATAATTCACTCAGGCCACTGCGCACAGAACCCACGAGGTTCTTGATGGGGGCTTGCCTGTGGGAAGTGCCTAAAAGTTGGGCTCCACGCGTACTAAAGGCGCTGAGTTGCTCGGGGCGGACCTTCGAGGGCCCACATCCGAAGCGGCCATCGGCTGGTAAAAATTCTTGAGGAATGCGAATTGTTTGGGGGGAAATTGTGCTCACTGTGCAAGCATTACATCTATGACCTCTCCAGCAAAACACGGGCGCGTATCTGCCCGCCTTGCGGCCATTGCCGAATCAGCCACCCTTGCCGTCGACGCGAAGGCGAAAGCCCTGAAAGCCAAGGGCGAAAACGTCATTGGCTTTGGTGCCGGCGAGCCCGATTTCCCTACTCCAGCCCACATTGTGGAAGCAGCCGCCAAGGCCTGTTACGACGTGAAGAACCACCGCTACACGCCTGCAGCGGGTCTTCCCGAGTTGCGTGAAGCCATTGCAGTGAAAACCCTGCGCGATAGTGGCTTTACGTGCAAGGCCAGCCAAGTGATGGTGACGAACGGTGGCAAGCATGCAGTGTTCGTTGCCTTTGCAGCATTGTGCGACCCAGGCGATGAAGTCATTTGCCCTGCTCCGTTTTGGACCACCTACCCCGAGGCCATCACTTTGGCTGGGGGAGTGCCAGTAGTTGTTGACACCACCGAAGAAACGGGTTTCCGTGTAACGGTGGAACAACTCGAGCGTGCGCGCACGCCGCGCACGAAAGTGTTGTTGTTTGTTTCGCCCGATAACCCAAGTGGTTCTGTGTATCCGCCAGAAGAAGTCGCGGCCATTGGCAAGTGGGCAGTGGAGCACGGCATCTGGGTCATTACCGATGAAATTTATGAACACCTCACGTACGGCAAGCACCAGTTCAGTTCTATGCCAACACTTGTTCCTGAAATTGCTAACCAATGCGTCATCGTAAACGGTGTTGCGAAGACCTATGCAATGACCGGGTGGCGCGTGGGCTGGATGATTGGGCCTGATGATGTGATGAAGGCTGCAATTAACTTTCAGTCTCATTCCACCAGCAACGTTTCAAACGTTGCACAAATTGCAGCGCTTGCTGCAGTGAGTGGCGACCTTGAAGCCGTGAAGATGATGCGCACAGCATTTGAACGTCGTGGAAAAACGATGCACAAAATGTTGAGCGACATTGCCGGTGTCACTTGCCTCGAACCAGAAGGCGCTTTCTACTGCTTCCCACAAGTGCGTGGTTTGCTTGGCCGCACCTATGGTGGTGTCACTGCACATACCACGCTTGATCTGGCCGACATCGTGCTCGATCAGGCAAAGGTTGCTTTCGTTCCGGGTGAAGCATTCGGCGCGCCTGGCTATGCGCGATTCTCTTTTGCTCTTGGCGACGACGACATCGTTGAGGGCATCTCGCGTTTTGCGAATCTTGTGAGTTGAGTTTTCTCTGATATAGTCACCACATCACAGCAATAGTTGTGAGATATAGAAAACAGCGAAGTCCGGTAAAAGTCCGGCACTGTCCCGCAACGGTAAAACTTTTCAGCGCAAGCTGTGGAAGGCAAGTCCGGTCGCCTGATCTATATGCGTTTACCAGTCCTCGAAGGAAGGGCGGTCCGCGAGGTGGGAGAACCCCACCTTCGACCCACTCTTCTTTCTCCAGCAGTCTTCGGAGGAAGAACAATGTCAAAGAATTCAATTCGTCATTTTCGCGGTGTAACACGCCGCACTTTTATAGCCGTAGGAGCATCGGTTTTGCTCTTTGCAGCTTGTGGAACAAGCGACCAGTCGGCATCCAACACGGTTGCCGACACTGTTGCTGAAGCCAGCACCGATACCGCAGCGCCGGAAGTATCAACAAACAAAATAGTTTCACTGTCTGCAACGGCAACCGAAATGCTTTATGCAATTGGTGCAGAAGATCAACTGGTAGCAGTAGACAACTACAGTAATTATCCAGCGGAAGCGGCAGCAACTGAAACTAAAATTGATGCATTGCAGCCAAGCGCAGAAGCTATTGCCGCTCTCGATGCAACAGTTGTTCTTCTCACATACGACCCAGGCAACTTGCAAACTCAACTAGAAGCACTGGGAATCACCGTGTGGATAGGAGCAGCAGCTACAAGCCTTGACGACTCGTACAAGCAAATCACAGAACTCGGTGAGTTAACCGGCAAGACAGCACAAGCCGAGGCGCTTGTCAATGAAGACCGACATCGACACAGCCGTTTCTTCAATGGAACTGCCAGATGATCCCATCAGTTACTTCTACGAACTTGATAACACCTACTTTTCGGTGACGTCGAACACCTTTGTTGGTCAAATCATGTCGCAGTTCAATTTGCAAAACATTGCCGATTTGGCTGAAGCAGGAAATGATTACCCACAACTTTCACAAGAAGCAATAATTTCTGCGAACCCACAAATGATTTTCCTGGCTGATACGAAATGCTGTCAGCAAGATGCAAAGTCAGTTGCATCTCGACCAGGCTGGAACAAAATTGATGCAGTCACCAACGGCAATGTTGTAGAACTCGACGATGACGTGGCTTCACGTTGGGGTCCACGCGTTGTGGATCTTGTGAAACAAGTTGCCGCAGCTGTCGCAAAATTTGTCGAGACAAGTAAGAAGTAGAAAGCCATCTTTCCCTTAGCCGAAACAGTTGTGCACCCAGTGCGCCGGTGGTGGATTCCCGCTGCTGGCGCGCTGGCGCTTGCCTCTGTTTTGCTTGGTGCAATGGTGGGGCCAGCAGGGCCTTCCTGGTGGCGTGTGCCATTGGCATTGCTCGATCACCTGCCTTTGGTATCTATCGATAGCGGTGTAACACCTCGCGAGTGGACCATTATCTGGGATATTCGCATGCCACGTGTGGTGTTGGCTGCATTGGTGGGGTCGATGTTGTCGTTGAGTGGTGCGAGTTATCAAGGAGTTTTCCGCAACCCGTTGGTTGACCCATATTTGCTGGGTGTTGCAGCAGGAGCCGGGCTCGGCGCAACTTTGGTGTTCACGTTGAATCGCACAGGTTCCAGCACGTGGATTATTGACCCACTGCCACTCAGTGCATTTGCTGGTGGGTTGCTTGCAGTACTTGTTACGTACGTTGTGGGCACTGCTTTTGGTGGTCAGAAAAGTGCATCTACATTGGTTTTGGCTGGCGTTGCGGTCACTGCTCTTGCCACTGCTGTGCAGACTTTTGTATTGCAACGACACACCGACGTAGTGCGTCAGGTGTATTCGTGGATTCTAGGTCGTTTAAGTTCTGCAACATGGGGAGATGTACGTCTTGTGCTCCCATATGTTGTGGTGAGTTCAGTAGTGCTCTTTTTGCATCGCAGGTTGCTCGACATCATGCGCGTTGGTGATGATGAAGCAACAGCACTGGGCGCATCGGTGAACAGAGTGCGCATTGTTGTAGTGATTGCGGCAACTCTGGGCACGTCGGCTGTGGTCGCCGTGAGTGGGCTCATTGGATTTGTGGGAATTATTGTTCCGCACGCAGTGCGCTTGCTCGCTGGCGCTAGCTACCGGGTCATCGTGCCACTCAGTTTGCTCATGGGCGCTTCTTTTCTCATCATTGCCGACATTCCCGGTCGTGTGTTGCAGAATCCATCGGAAACTCCTATTGGAGTGGTCACTGCTTTCTTGGGTGCACCGTTTTTCTTACTGTTGTTGCGAACAAGGCAGGGAACAAGGTGACCTCGTTGCAGTTCTCTGGCGTAGGAGTGCGCTACGGGCAGCACGATGCCCTCAGTAATTTCACCGACACAGTGAAGCCAGGGGAATGGCTATGCCTCATTGGGCCGAATGGTGCAGGCAAAAGTTCTTTGTTGCGCTCTGTTGCTGGGCTGGCTAAACACAGTGGAGAAATACGCGTAGATGGTTCACCACTTCGCATGCGTTCTGCAAAACGGCGAGCACAACTTGTTGCTTATGTTCCTCAGTCACCCGTGTTGCCCGACGATATGACTGCCCGGGAATACGTTGTGCTGGGAAGAAATCCATTTGTGAGCCATTTCGGGTCGGAAACAAAACACGACTGGGCAATTGTGGCCGATGTTTTGGAACGCCTCGACCTTGTTGACCTTGCGCATCGCGCGGTTGGAACACTGTCGGGTGGAGAAAAACAACGGGTTGTTATTGCGCGTGCAATTGCGCAAGAGGCACCCATTTTGCTCCTCGATGAGCCAACGAGTGCACTCGATATTGGACATCAACAACAAGCGTTGGAGCTTGTCGATCAGTTGCGTAAAGAACATGGTCTCACGGTTGTATCGGCAATGCACGATCTCACCCTTGCTGGTTTGTACTCCGATCGGTTATGCCTTTTGCATCAGGGGTATCGCGTGGTGAGCGGAACTGCAGCTGAAGTGCTGCGCCAAGAGACTTTGGCCGAGTTTTATGGCGTATCTGCGCGTGTTCATCATGCAGAAGACGGAACTGTTGTGGTGATTCCCTATCGACAAGGGTCATCCGGGAACTAGCCTTATTAGGCATGCACAAAACAATTCATCGCCGGCTGTGCCGAAGTGCGCTGTTCGCGATGTGTCTCTCTGCTGTGCTTGTACAAGGTGGAGTTGCGGTTGAAGCCGAAGCTGGTACCGATTTCAGTGCTGTTTTGTCGCTCACATCGGGGCGATCTGTTGTCATTGAGATGAAAAATGGAAAGATACAAAGCAAACTCGGGCGAAAAGCCGACGCGTCGACTTACTTTTCTTTGGCATCGGTGAGTAAAACACTCACCGCAGCGCTTGTTCTCAAACTCGCGGAACAAAAGAAAATCAATTTAGATAGCCCGATGAGAACTTATCTGCCGGAAGTTTTCACCTCTTCAACAATTGATTTACTTGGAGCTCAACCGGTGTGGGCATTTTTGAATCATGCAACAGGAACGGCATCTCATAACTTCAAGGCTGTCACTACTGGCAAGACCAGTTACAAGCAGTACGCAGAACTTGCGGGCACATTGATTCCCTCTGCTCCCGTTGGGCAATATCTTTATTCCAATGACAACTACGTACTTTTAACTCTGCTCGTTGAAAAAGTAACCAAGCTTTCATTTGAGTCGGCTGCTTGGCGCATGGTGTGGCAGCCACTCGGAGTTCCTGGTGGCTATTTAAATACCACTACGCGTGCAACACAAGTGCTTGGTGGCTCTGGCGCATGGATGTCATCGGCCCGCGATATTGCAGTGTTATTCGACGCGCTCAACCCGCAAACGCCAGGCAAGAAAGTACTTTCGGCAACTTGGTTGCAAAAGATGCATGAGTCGCGCTATTCAAGTGAGTACCGCAATGGCTTGCGCTACTTGAAAGGCAGATGGGGTCACACTGGTTCGCTTTCGAGGGCGCGAACTGCGGTAGTAGTAGGCAATGGAGGTTCTGTTTACGTCGTGTTGTCGGAAGGGGCAACTCCACAAAGCTCCGACAAACTGTTCAATAGTTTGGCATCAATAGATTCACGACGAAAAGAAAAGTGATATGACTTCACAGAACTTAGACACACGGTTTATTGATGACTGCGTTGCCGGGTGTGCGGCCTCGCATCAGGCGTTGCTGGCTTTGCTCGATTCCATTACGCCAGAGGAAATTGATTCTTGGTGTGCTCAGCCATCACTGCTGCCCAAGTGGAGCCGCGGATATGTACTTGCGCATTTGGCGCGTAATGCCGATAGCCACAGTCATCTCTTTTCCGAGGCTGCGTTAGGGCGCGAAGGAGAGCAATATGCAGGTGGGCTGAAGGGTCGTGCTGAGGGTATTGCCACAGAGGCACAACTGAGTGGGAAAGAACTCGTCCGTCGTACTCGTGAGTCGATTTACCAACTAGAAGGTGCCTGGGCTCGTTCGCCTGGTGAAGCGTGGCTAGGTAAGGGGAGAAATGCTGTCGGCGCGGAATTGGCCATTGCCGATTTGCCATTGTTGCGGTGGCGTGAAATGGAAGTGCACATGCACGACCTCGGAGTTGGCTTTACCTATGCGCAGTGGAACGCGCTCTATGTGCGACACGACCTGTCGCGGATGTCGATGAGGTACGCAAGCCGCTTGCCAATGGGCATGACTGGCTTGCCGCCCCTAGCGCTCGCATTGTCGGAAAATGAAAGATTGGCGTGGCTTTTTGGTCGTGTCACTCCAGCCGGCCTTGAGCAAGTGGACAACTTATAAATGTTGCGTCATTTTCTGCGTACCGTCGTTGTTGCTATTGCATGTGTGTTGTGTGCACCCGCAGCAATGGCCTCTGCGCATGCTGTGCTCGATAATTCTGTTCCCACCTCTGGGGCAACACTTGAAGAAACTCCACTGCAAATTGTTTTAGATTTTGATGAAACGGTTGAATCTTCGCTTGGCTATATCAGGCTCTTTTCGAGTAGCGGCAAACGGATTCAATTACCTGCAGTTAAGGCAGATGCTTCTGACGCATCAATTATTCGTGTTGTTCCTCCGACTCTCGCAGAAGATTCCTATGTAGCTGTGTACCGCGTGATTTCCGCTGATGGCCACCCTGTAGAAGGGGCAATTACTTTTCGTGTTGGCACTGGGGCGGTATCAAATCTTTCATCGCTTATTGCGACTGCATTGAAAGACAGCGAAACATCGTTAGCCGTGAAGGTCGCTATGGCCCTCATGCGTTTGATTTCCTATATTGCGATATCGGTAGTGCTTGGCGGAATTTTCTTTCTGTTGGGTACCGATGTGCCCCGCAAAGCCCTGAATAGAGCAGTAGTGCTGGCCAGCTCAATTTTGGGCTTATGCACTGTTTTGCTCTTCTTATTACATGGCCTGAATGCATCTGGCGGTAGTTGGAGTCAAATAGCAAATCTGAGCATCATGAGAGATGTTCTGACAACACAGGTAGGTGAAGCGTTATTTGCCCGTGTTGTAGTGTCGTTCTTGCTGGTATGTGCAGTTGCGCGATGGGGCAGTTCCGAGAAGGAGCATCAACAGATCGCTAAGTTCGCTGCGGTATTCGCTTTTATCACTTTGCCTTTTACCTACGCATTTGCTGGGCACGCCGTTGTCGATTCTCCGGCGGCACTCACCGTTGCATTGCTGGCTTTGCATGTGGGGGCAATTGGAGTGTGGTGTGGTGGATTGCTACTTCTTTTCTTCATTGCAGATATCCGCATTACATCAATTGTGGAATGGTTTTCTCGCCGGGCAGCAGTGTTCATTGCATTCGTCGTTGCAACAGGATTAGTGCAAGCCCTGCTACTCATGGATGGCATCAGCAATCTCACAAAGACGCCATACGGCAAAGCGCTCATTGCCAAGGTGTGTGTTGTGGGAGTCATGCTCATTTGCGCCGCAATTGTTCGTCGTCGGTTCTACGAAAGTGGTGTTACTCGATTGCGGGCGGTTCTGTGCGCTGAAATTGCAGTTGGTCTTGTGGTGTTATCAATTACAGCGGGCATGGTCGCTGCGTCTCCACGGCCAACGGTGAGCAACGCCCCATTCTCAACTGCATTGGTACAAGGTGATGTCATTGCAAACATCACCATTTCTCCACCGCGAGTAGGCGAATCAGAGATGCATGTCATTGTGTCGCCACCCAACGGGTCTTTAGACCCTGTGCTGGCAATCAAGGCGCGGTTCTCGTTGGCAAGTGGCAGTGTTCCGCCTATTCAGGCCGATCTCAATGCGGTTGGCCCAAATCACTTTGTGGGGTACATCCAATTTGTGTATCCCGGAGAGTGGAAAGTCGACGTTATTGTCTCACCCGATGCGAATAGCGAAGTTCTGTATTCCACTCAAGTGAAAATTAAATAGTTACGAACACTGAAAGTAAACAAGATGGTGCGACATGCCTGTTGCTTCATCTAAGAATGCGTCGCCAACAGTGGTGAAGCCATTTTTTTCATAGAACTTCAACGCGCTATCGCGAGCTCGTGCCCACACAATGCCGGCGCCATTACGTTGCGCCATCTGAACTCCGAAGAGCAGAAGTTCGGCTCCAAGACCCGTGCTCTGGAGTGATTGATCGACTGCCATGCCCCGCAGTTGTGTATCGAAATTGTTGCTATGCGCATGGGGGAGAGGAAACACTTTGGTCAGCCAACTAGAAGTGCCCACAATCTCTTCATGTTTGTACAGCGCAAGATGTGTGGTGACGTCCCAGTCGTCTTCTGTGTACCTGGGGTCTTGTGAAGGAGTGCCATCACGCAGCACTTTCATGCGTATTGGCAAAATGTCTTGTGTTGAAGCAATGGCAATGCGGAAATGTGGGGGCAGGGTCATGATGCTGATATGAGGTCGGAGAAGTGAACCACGCGGTCGGCAATGGTTGCTGCTTCGTTGCGATCGTGGGTCACCAATATCGCAGTAATGCGTGAGGCGGTGAGCGCAGTGCGAAGATCTTTGGCGAGGTCAATGCGTAAGTGTTCATCGAGGCCAGTGAGCGGTTCGTCGAGAAGCAGCAGCGACGGTGCGGGGGCAAGTGCTCGTGCAATAGCAACTCGCGTGGTTTCGCCACCAGAAAGATTGGCTACGTCACGCTGCGAGAGGTTGGACATGTGAACGAGGTTAAGCATTTCATTCACTCGATGCGCTTGTGACTCTTTAGTGTCTTTGCGCATTTTGAGGCCGTAAGCGATGTTTTCACTCACCGTGAGGTGTGGAAACAGAAATGCACCTTGGAACACCATGCCAATGTTGCGCCGATGTGGGGCCACGTTGGTGATGTCTTCTCCTTGGAGATGAACGGTTCCGGAACTCGCAGGGGTGAGCCCGCAGATGATGCGTAATAGTGAAGATTTGCCGGAGCCGCTGGGTCCGAGAATTGCCACAATTTCACCTTCGCTGATTTCGAGCGACAGGTGACTGAAGATTGAAGTGCTTTCACCCGGTACCTGAAATGACAAGTGAGAAATGTTGAGGAATGGAGACGTCACTGAGTTCTCTTCTTTCTATTGAATTGAACTGCGTACTCAACAATAAGCGCAATGGCGATGCAGGAGAAAGCCAGCAGGCAAGCAGAAGCGATTGCTTGCTTTTGTAGTTGTTCACCTGGCCGTGAAAGTAGTTGGCCAATACGCATTGCAAGAGTTTCATGGCCATGCCTGGTGAGGAGGCTTGATGCCCCAAACTCACCGAGTGAAATGGTGAAGGCAAATGAGGCGGCAATTGCGAGGGGGCGAAGAAGGATGCGGAGGTCGATGCTCTTCCATGCCTCCCATGGAGATGCGCCGAGCAACAGGGCGTTCTCTCGTAACTCTGGCTGAATTTCACGGGCCGCAGGCGTAATGATGCGCACAACAAATGGCAATGCAACAGCACAATGCGCCACGGCAACGAGCCACAATGACCCACGCCAATTCATCGGCTCAGATCGAAAGGCGAGCAGGTAGCCAAGGCCAAGTGCAACTGCTGAAATCACAATGGGTAACGAGGTGAGTGCTTGAACAAACACTTGAAACCGTGTGCGCGTGGAGTACGCAAGTGCGAGTGCTGAACCAGTGCCGAACAAAATTGCCATCATGGCGGCGAAGAGTGCGATTCCAAGAGAGGTGAGAAATGATGTCCACATATCGCTCGTTGCCCAATACGAAAATGTAAAGCCCTGAGAAGACCGCAAAGAATCTGTGAGAAGTATGGCGATAGGTAACAGGGTTCCCACCGCAATAAGAGTTGCTGCAATGGAGAAAAAAACGCGCTTTGTTTTTCGCTCGGAAGAAAGCGGCATGAGGTTCTGCTGAGCAAGCGAAATACTTTTTTGGCGATGGGTAAGTGCAAGAACTAACAAGATGACGAAGAGTTGCCATACTACGAGGGCACTTGCTTGAGGCATATTGCCGAGGAAAAAGGCGTAACGATAGATCTCAGTTTCAATAGTGGGGAAGCGTGGACCCGCAAGTACTCGCGCTGCGCCATAGGTACTAAAACAAAAGATAAAGACAATGCTCCCTGCGCCAATAATGCTGCTGCGCAACAGCGGGAAAGTAACTGTTCGGAAATTGGTAAATGGGGTTGCTCCAAGTAAAGCAGCGTTGTCGTTAAACGCAGTGGGAAGTTTTTCCCATCGGCTTCCCACCACTCGCACAACAACGGCAATATTGAGATAGATATGAGCCAAGATGAGTGGCGTTGGCCCCGATTGGTAAGATGCTGGTGACAGTGAAGAAAATGCTATGCCCACCACAACGGTGGGGAGAACAAACGGTACAAAGGTAAGTGCACGGATGATTTGCCGTGCCTTAAAGGAATATCGACTCAAAACCAATGCCGCAGGTATGCCGATAGCAAGTGTGGCGATAGTGCTGATGAAAGCTTGCCAAGTGGTGAACCACAGCATCTGGCGGAGTTGCGAGTTACTCAACACACGCGTTAACGACGACTGATCGAGGCTTTCTACTAGTACAACAAGTGTTGGCCACATCACAAACACACTCAAAAAGATGAAGCTTGGCACAAAAAGCCAAGGAGCATTCTTGAAAATATGTATGTGACGTGGTGAGCTCATAGTGCTATCGCAAGGCGATGGAACTCCAAGTGTCTACCCACGCCGCACGGTTCTTTTCAATGGCGGCTGGGTCCATGGTGTAGGGCTTCTCTGGTTGCGCGGCAAAGGAAGTAAAAACGTCTGGCAAGGCAACATTTTTATTGACAGGGTTCACAAACAACGTCAGTGGTAGGTCGCTTTGAAACGTTGTATCTGCGAGATAGTCGATGAGGAGCTTTGCTGCTTTCTCATTTTTGGACCCTCGCAAAATTCCAGCGAACTCCACCTGATGAAAACATGTTGTGTCGATTACTGCTGTTGGGGGCTCGTTCACCGGTGGGTCGGAGTACACCACCTCTGCTGGTGGGCTAGAGGCGTAACTCACAACAAGTGGACGCGCTCCCTTTCCTGATGAGCCTGAAAATTCAATGGTGTATGCCTCGGTCCACCCATCGACAACTCTGACGCCATTAGCGCGCAGCTTTTTCCAGTAACTCTCCCAACCATTTTCTCCGTATGAGGAAATGGTGGCAAGAAGAAATGCGAGCCCTGGAGATGACGATGCAGGGTTTTGAACAACAAGGAGGTCTTTGTAGAGGGGGAGCGCTAAATCGTCGAGAGATTGTGGAGGAGCGATGTTGCGCTCGGCAAACCATTTTTTATCGTAGTTAATGCACACATCACCCGTGTCAACGGGGGTGACCACCCCTTCTGGTTGAGTGAGTGCAACAACATCATCTGACATGTTTTTGGTCTGTGGTGAAGTGTATGAAGAAAATACTTTCCCGTTAACTGCTCTCGTGAGAAAGGTATTGTCTACTCCCCAGAGAACATCACCTTCCGGGTTTCCCGACGTGAGAATTGCTTTTGAAATGAGTTGGCCCGTATCGCCACCAAGAATTACTTCAACACTGATTCCTGTTTCCTGAGTGAACTCATCAAAAATTCCTTCAGTTGGTGTGAATGAATCGTAGGCAAGAAGCGTGAGCTTCTTTGTTTCTGATTCGTTGCTTCCAGCGCATCCGCTGAATACTGCAGTGACGCAAATAAGGCTGACAATAAACTTTTTCATTTCTCAACTTTCATGTGTGTTTTGCGTGAATGCTTCTGGTTGTACAACAAGTAGCGCGCCAGATTGCACAGAGATCTCGCCAGATGAACCGGTGAGTTCATTGCTCACCCCGCGGCTCACCCAAGGGGCAAGGCTCTCATTGTTGAGTTGCCAGCGCATGCCTTCTGTGCTGATGCCATGGGTCATGCCATTCATTGCATGAAGAGCAACGAGCGAGTTTTTCTCTCCGGATATCTGAAGAGAACTTGGTCCGTGAAGAACAAAAACATGAGCGGTATCGATGAACGCTTCAATGTGTATGTGCGACCACTCAGGATGAAAGAGCGCAGTGAGGAGCCCATGGGCATGGTCGAAACGCCCCCCGCCAGCGCTAACAACAATGATTCTGTGAGCACCTAGATCTACTGCGTGAGACAGTGCGAGTTCAGTATCGGTGAAGTCTTTATCGGTTGGCGCAGAGATGAATACGATATTCAAGGAGCGGGCCAGTGCGAGCGCAGCATCGCTCACTGAATCCGAATCGCCCACCACTACATCTGGTGTGACTCCAAGTGAAAGAGCGTGGTCGAGTCCTGAGTCGGCGGCGATCTTCCACTGCGCTGGAGGAAGAAACTGCGACAGATGGGGAAGCGGCGCATTGCCGCCAGCAAAAATGAGAGCCGTGTTGTTCTGAATGTGCGTTTCGTTATTCACCCGTATTCCCTCCGCTGGAATTACCCAGATCAGGTTCTTGGGTCGGTAGCGGCGACTACCCTCTCAGCCTGCCGAACCAGCAAGCTCCCCTTCAGTTGTTTTTAGGTTACAGCGCTGCAGTTGGCCTAGCGATGTCGGGCTCAATAAATATGATGCGCGCGCGTGGATACGCACCTCTGACACACGCCTCTGCATTGTCGATTGCGGTTGCGAGTTCTTGCATGTTGAGGTGCGGG
>Ga0208812_1000079_pt1 | contig 21562 bp, 10 predicted proteins | sample Colrivmeta156902_FD_187689 | JGI IMG/M metagenome (GOLD analysis project Ga0208812, IMG submission 187689) | Estuarine microbial communities from the Columbia River estuary - metaG 1569-02 (SPAdes) (version 2) | ecosystem: Environmental > Aquatic > Marine > Intertidal zone > Estuary | place...
GTAAGCGAGGTGTATTAGATATAGGTTTTATAGCTCAAGAAGTAGAGGCAGTTGCGCCATATACAGTGGAAGAATTTCAGGATATGGCAGATAGTACAGCGTACAAGCGTATAAAGCACGAGCGTTTGATACCTTATTTAGTTGGGTCTATTCAAGATTTAACACGCAAATTGCAAATAACAAATGACGAATTACAAACAACAAAGGACGAATTTCAAATACTAAAAACGTTTATAGGATCAAAGTTTCCACATGAAATTTAAAAAAAAATTTATTAAATTTTTCATTTACATACTATATGTAATATATAAATGGTTAAAAATTATAAAGAATCAAATAAAATTGATATATTTAGTAGTTTACCTGCTGAATTGATTTTAAAAATTCTATCATTTACGAAAAGTAGTGAAATAATTGAATATTGTAAAACAAATAGACGTAATAATATAATTTATAAAAATAACAATAATTTATTATCCAAATACGCTTTACATAATGATTATGGATTTAATAATTTTTCAAATAAATATGATTATAGTAGTATAATATCATATTTAAAAAACATATGGCCTATGCTATCAACAGAACCTATATTGTTTAATTACAATAAAATGTTGGAAAGAATTACACACTTTAATAGCATAGGCATAGACATAGATGTATTACGATTTTTAGTAGCAAATGGGGCAGACAATTATAAAGATTGTATTAAGTCATGTGTTAAATTTAATAATTACACAGTTTTTAGTTATTTTGTACAAGAAGTAAGTTTTGATATAACATATCATGGTGATTATTTTTTAGCTTTATGTGATATTGCATTTACAAATCCGAATATTTATGAAGATAAAAGGATACTTGAATATTTAATTAAAAATTCCAGACAACATTTAACACGTGGTTATCTTGAGTGGTTATATGAAACACTTTTAGAATATGGGTCTGTTCCTATGGCTGATTATGTACAATTGTTAATAGATAATAATTACACAGAAACAGTTAGTGAATTTTTACAAAATTACAGAGACTGACTAAAATTTTGACTAAAACAATTTATAAAAAGTGTATTTCATTCCATGTTTTTTCAAATTTAGATTTAAATTCTGTAAGATATTCTGTAGTGTAACAAGTATAATTGTCTATTGTATTTTCAGCGTCATTAATTAATTTTTCGTATTGTAGATTTTTTGATTGATCATTTAATACGTGATTTTCTGTTATAGATCTTCTTGATTTTACGGTATTTGACAATTCAATTTTGGCTAAAATTAAATTACAAAGTTCCATATCATTTATTTTATCAATATCATCTGAATAGGTATATTTGTCATTTAATTCATCCTTTATATAATTATCAAATGTAACAGATATTTCATTTGGTATATCCATGTTTCTGGCTGTTACAATTAAAATACCATCTGATGTAATATCGAATGTTATTTGGAGTCTTTCAGATGTATTATTAGATCTATTAATATGAAAAGTGCCTATTAATAAGTTATCTTTAATAAATCTACGTTCACCTTGATAAACTTCTATATCTATTGTAGTATCAGAGTCAGTTGTTAAAAAAGTTTCAGTGTGACTACAAGGAATTATTGTATTTTTTGATATAATTGGTGTCATTATATTACCAATTGTTTTAATTCCTAATGACATAGATATAGTATCTACAAATGTAAAATCTATTTTTTTATCTACGCTTGGATTTAATAAAAATCCTTGGTATGCAGCCCCTATACTAACAATATGATCAGGGTTTAATTCTATGCATATTTTTTTTTGTAAATGTTCTTCAATAATAGATTTTATTTTAGGAGTACGTGTAGTACCACCTACTAATATCACTTTATCTATGTTTTGATTATCAGATATTTCTATTAACAAGCTCGTAAAGGAGCTAAACCAAGAGTTGTTTATCGATTCAAAAATATTACGAGATACATTTATTTTATAATCACGATCACCAATATTTTCTAAAAATACACTATCTGAAGTTTTATATGTTAAGTTTTGTTTACAAGTTTCACATGCATCTTTAATACTTTTTGTAATTTTTGATGTTATATCACAATTTATTTTTGATAGGATATAACTTGATAAATTATCAGTTAAATCTTCTCCTCCAAGAAATGAATTACCAGTAGTATTGATAACTTCAAAATACATGTTTGAATAATCAGCTTCTAATAATGTAAAATCAGTTGTACCACCACCACAATCAATTACTAATACAATTTCAGAATCAATGTCTTCATAATTTTCAGATGAAGCATAACCAATTGTTGCAGCAGTAGGTTCATTTAAAATTCTAATAACATTATAACCAATATTTTTCAGGACTTTTTTTAAAAGTAAACGCTGGTTATTATCAAATTCAACAGGTACTGTTATTATGATATTTTTAGACTCTTGTAATTCTATGTTGTTTTTAGACTCTTGTAATTCTATGTTGTTTTTAGACTCTTGTAATTCTATGTTGTTTTTAGACTCTTGTAATTCTATGTTGTTTTTAGACTCTTGTAATTCTATGTTGTTTTTGATTGTTGATTCGCTTGTATTTAATAACCATAACAAATACATTTTTGATATTTCGTGAGGTGTAAAACGACAAATTTGATTATTATATTGTAATACAATACAACAATAATCAGAATTTTTACATTTCTCAATATGTAAATGTTTAAAAAATGATTTTAAAGTTGTAGATTTTTCAAAATTTTTAAATGTGATTCCAAATAATCTTTTAATATTAGATATTAATGTTCCATTGCGTGAATCAGATTGTTGAAAAGCCAAGTCTCCATAAAGTATATCATTTGATGTGTAATTAAAATATATACAAGTTGGTGTGGTGTATTTTCCATATTCGTTTTGAATAATTTTAAAGCGACCATCTTTAAAAATAGAAACACAACTATTTGATGTTCCAAAATCAACGCCAAGAATTGTATACATTATATTAACTATGATTTTTAAAAACCAGATTTAAACTAATTATTAACTTATTATTAGTTTAAAAATATTATGTGATGTATAATTAATTACAGATCAATATGATCAAAAATTGTTTAGAAAAATCTGGAGTATGGGGAGATATAATGATATATGATATTTTTGAATACTTGGCTGGTAGTTTGACTGTTGAAGAAACATTATCATTATTATTAACGAATAAAGAGTCTTATACTATGTATACCGACAATAAAAATTATTGTGACAAATTGCTTGTAAGAAAAATTTTAGAATCATTTGGTATAAAATATAAATGGTCTAATAAATATGATATATATAAACAAGATAATACTATGAAAACGTTGTTAAACGTTTATTGGTATTTTAAACGTCACGTTAAATCAAATATTGTTGATGTTTTGATATATATGATAGACAATGAGATAGACAATGATATGGTATTTGGATTATTTGCGTCAAATTGTAAGTTTAGAGGAGTTAATATAAATAGTGATACAAGAGTTGTTAATAATAATGTTGATGTAAATAGTATGTTTGATATTAGTTTAGATGATATGAATTATATATTAGTTTATGGTTGTGAAAAAAAAATAGATTTAATATTGAATATGTTTACGATACCTGTTGTATTGATATCTAACGTTATATATCAAATATTAACGCGTGCTTTTATTTCTAATAAAATGCTTGATAATATGTTAGAAAAATATATAAAGTATTTATTTGTGAAACATTGTTATGGTCAATTTTTAGAACAGGATGGTAGTTATATTCATTCAATAATAACAATATTAATAAAATACAAGAAAACAGCTGTTTTGAGATATTTGTTAGATAAAAAAAATAAATATATGACTATAACAAATGGTTTGGATTATCAATATTTAGTAAATAAATGTATAGAGATGGAAGATCGTGTACATTTAAAAATATTGTTAAAACAAATACATTTTGATAATAAACGATTTGTTAATAAAAGTTTTGTTATAATAAATACTCATCAAATAATAGAACACTGTAAAAATGCTAAGTTTGATTACATGTGTTATTTAGTAGAAAATTGTTTGGGTAATACAATAAACACTGGATTATATATAGACAGTATATGTCAGGGTATTGAATTATTAATTTTATCTAAACGTTATGCATATTTATTGAAATTTGGAAATCTTAAAAGATATATAAATACAGAACATTTGGAAACGATTAATAAAACAATAGGATCTGTTTACAATTCTAATAATACACCATTAAATAAAAGAATTTATATTTGAATTTTATAAAGTTGTATAAAGTTTTATAAAAAAATGAATAATAAAAAATAACTTTTTAAAATAAGTTTTAGTAAATGACTATAAACGTGATTTCAAGTGTTGTTAATTATAAATCTCGTTTAGCAATTGGTAGAAATGGTAATTTATTAGTTACAATATCAGATGATTTACGATCTTTTCGTAACATAACATCTAATAGATTATGTAAACATTCAAAGTTGGATAAGAATGTTGTATTGATGGGTAGAAAAACGTGGTTTTCTATTCCTAGAGAAAAAAGGCCATTAAAAAATAGACTAAATTTAGTTTTGACAAAGGATACGGATTTGTTAAAATTGTCACCTTATCCGAAAAAATCATTATTTGGAACGAATAAGTTGGTATTTGATAAAAACGTATATTTTATAACATATGAGCAATTTGTTGATTTTTATGAAATGACAAGTGCTAATGTTTTTGTGATTGGTGGTAGTGAAATTTACAATATTTTTTTAAATTCTGAAAAGTTTAAACCAAGTAATGTGTTTTTAACTGAGGTATCTGGTTATAAGGCAGAATCTGGATTAGAACCAGATACATTTATGGAGCCATTAGATCAAAGTTATAGACTTATTGGGATTTCTGATAAACATTATCAAGATGAATTGACATTTAGATTTTTAGAGTACAGACATTATGATAATTATGTAACTGATGAAACTAAGTATTTAGATACATTAAGAGAAATTATTGCTAGTGGTAATAGTAGAGTTGATAGAACTGGAGTTGGAACTATTAGTATGTTTGGAAATCAATTATCTTTTGATATTTCTCAATCGATTCCTTTGTTTACAACAAAAAGAGTTCCGTGGAAAAGTTGTATTGAAGAGTTATTGTGGTTTATGAGAGGTGATACGGATGCAAAGATTTTACAACGTAAAGGTGTACATATTTGGGATGGTAATACATCAAGAGAATTTTTGGATTCTAGAGGTTTACAACATTATGATACAGGTATTTTAGGTCCTGGATATGGGTGGCAATGGAGATTTTTTGGGGGAAAATATAGTCAAGCTTTTGCTGATACGTCAAAAATTGATAGGAGTAAAATTGGTGGATTTGATCAATTGATGTACGTTGAAAATGAATTACGAACGAATCCATTTAGTAGAAGAATTATGATGTCATATTGGAATCCAACTGATTTTTCAAAAACTGCTTTACTTCCATGTTTTCCTGGTGGTACATTAGTATTAACTAATAATGGTTATAAACCTATTGAAAATGTATTATTGACTGATAAATTATTTACACATAAAGGAAATTGGAAAGATATTATTAATTTACAACAAAAACAATACAATGATGAAATGTATGAGTTTAAACTACAATACAATTCAAAGTCTATAAAAGCAACTAAAGAACATCCATTTTTGGTGAAGGATATTGTAAAAAAATCTGACAAAACAATAATAGGTTATTCAGATGATGTGTATTGGTGTAATGCTGAGAAAATAACTAAAGATCAAGTTATGTGTTTACCTATTAACAAAAATTGTATAATACCTACATTTAATCAAATTAAAAATTACAATCAGTTTACAAGTGAAAATGTTATTAAAACAATAACAAATGAAGATGAATGGTTTATGATGGGATTTTATATGGGAGACGGATGGATTAGCAAGAAAAAAGGAGTTTTTTCTTTTTGTATAAATAAGATTGACGATTCACGTTTCAATATTTATAAAAAAATAAGTAATATTCTTCACTTGACATATAAAGATGAAACTGAAAAACTTACTAGATATATTTGTTGTAATATATCTTGGTGGGAAATTTTAAAAGATTTTGGACATTTAGCTCATAACAAAAAAATCCCAGAATGGATTCAAGATGCTCCAAAAGAATATATACAATGGTTTATAAATGGGTATATAGCTGCTGATGGATATAAAACTGAAAAACATTATGAACATTTTACAACTGTATCTGCAGATTTAGCATACGGATTTCAACGTTTATATGCGAAATTAGGTAAAATATTATCAGTCTCTTATCAAAAACGTCAGAATACGAAAGTTATTGAAGAGAGGGATACATATCATATGTGTATAATTAAAAATGACAAATGTAAATATGTTTCGAATATTGATGAAGATTATATGTATTTTAACATTCTAAATATTGATAAACGAATAGAAGATAAAATGGTTTATAACTTTGAAGTAGCTGATGATAATTCTTATACTGTACAAAATATATCTGTACATAATTGTCACTTTACATGTCAATTTTATGTAACAGAAAGAAATGGTGAACGTTATTTAAGTTGTCATTTTGTGATGAGATCTAATGATATGTTTTTGGGAAATCCTTTTAATATTTTTAGTTATGCTGTATTAACTTATATTTTAGCAATGCGTTGTGATATGAAACCAGATCGTTTAGTTTACAGTGTTGGAGATGTACATATTTACAAGAATCATTTGGAACAAGTAGCTGAGCAGTTAAGTAGATCACCTAGACCATTTCCTAAATTACGATTAAATCCAGAGGTTTCTAAAAAATCAATTGAACATATTACAGTAGATGATTTTGATATTGTTGGTTATTTCCCACATCCAGCTATTCGGGCACCGATGGCAGTATAATAATATATATGCGTTAAATTTTTAATAAAAAATGAATTAAAAGGTTTATTATAGTTAATAAATGCGATTTGAATACTTTTTAGTGCCATTAATATCAACTATGCAAGTTTTAGCTTGTAAAAATAAAACAACAACTAATAAAAAAATACATAAGACGTTGTATACAAACGAAACATTAAATAAGACATCGATTAATAGTTCAAACAAAACGTCAACGAATAAAATGTCAACAAATAAAACGTCAACAAATATATCAACAAAAACTTTACAAACAAAATTTATTACACGTACGCGTACAAATAGACCAATTGAAACTTTTACACCTAAACCAAAAGTGTTTTCGGAAATTCCTATAAAAAGTGGAAACAGTGCAACATTGACGTATTTTACTGATTCGACTACTCAATGTTATGGTTCTGATATTCCAAGTGGAAATGCTTTAGCAATTAATCCGTTATTATTAGGTTTTACAAGAGATGATTGGATTAATCGTTTTTCAAATGTTGAATCAAGTAAGATTCCTTGGTGTGGTAAAGAGCTGAAGATAACAGTAAATGGAATGAGTTTTACAGGAATTATTGTTGATACATGTGATCCAGTTGGTAGTACTTTTCCAGATCCAATAACTGGTGAACTTATTGGTGGGAAATGTGATTATGATAATGTTATAGATTTATATGGTGAAAATGGAAGACAATTTTTACAAGAAACGGTTGGTGATGATTTTTATACAGGTGATCTGTCGTGGGAATTGGTTTAGATTATTATTGAATTGGAATTAAATTATTGTGGCTTTGGTTAGATTATTTTAGTTTATTATAATTTTAATAAAAAATTGAATTAAAATTGTATTTTAGAGAAAATTACTCAATATGACATCCTTTTTTACTTTTGGTGATAACAATATGCGTACTTTGTTTAATTTTTTGCAAGATGCGCTTGCAAAGAATAATGAATTCGAGATTCGTTTTGGTAAATTTTACCAAGATAGATCGAGATCTAATGATGGTAGACATCATACAAATTTTGATTCTAATATGGAAACAAATAGTTTTTACAATTTAAAACGTATGTTTGAAAAGCAAAATGTTCCTAAGCTTATTAAACGTACAAAGGAATTTATCTATCAACAAAAAGGTCAAAGTGGAACAGCTAAGCGTATAGTTGATTTAGATGATAATTCAATAACAACAATGATGAAACAAAATCTTCGTAAATATGATGTATATGATTATGATTTGCGTATGTCAGTGTCTTCTGAACGTAAAGGAATCAATATTCCGAATGAGAACGATTATGTTTTAGTTAGAACAAAAAACAGAACTAGTTTTCGTTTACCATTTGGAAGTCTTGATTTGACAGTTGTTGTTCAGGAAGAAAATACTAAAGAACGTAAAACAACAACAAAATACGAAGTTGAAATGGAAATAACATCAATGGATCAAAATATGATTATTACATATTTGATGATTATTCTTCAAAATCGTCAAGATAATTTCTTTGTGATTCCTGGAAATGAAAGAAGACGAGTTGTTTCGGAATACAGAACAATTGTTCAAAATAATTATTTTGTTGGTGCGCAACCTGAAACTTTACACAAGGAGAAAATTTCAAAGTTGTATAAATCTGAATATTCTGTTACAGATAAAGCGGATGGAGAACGTGCTTTTTTGGTAATTGATCAAAACGGATCTGTTTATTTTATGGATAATAATTTGAACAAAGTGTTTAAGACAGACATTGCTTCGTGTAAATTAGAAGATTCTAATCAAGAAGAAGATACTTCTAGTACTTTGAGTACTTTGTCTTCTTGTAATGAAAATTCTAAAAAGTTATACTATTCAACTGTTATTGATGGAGAATTGGTAAAACACGATAACAAAATTTATTTTTTGGCATTTGATATTTTAGCTTATAACAAAAGAGACTTGCGTGGTAATCAAGAATATGATTTAAGAAAGCGTTTGAATCGTTTAGATCATATTGTAAAGACTTTATCTCAATCAAAGTATTATGTTATTTCAGTTAAACATTATTATTTTGGAAATGTTTTTAGTGGATCAAAGAAAATTTTGGATTCAGTTGGTGAAAAATTTTACGAAAATGATGGATTAATTTTTACTCCAATTAAGGAACCATATCCACTTGTAAAAAAATGGCAAAATTTGTTAAAATGGAAGCCTGCAGAATTGAATACTATTGATTTTTATGCAAAAAAGGTATCAAGTGGTGTGTGGCAATTATATGTTCAAGGTGAAACCAATCAGCAAGTTAAACACAAAACTGATACTGTTTTGTTTGATGTAAACAGATTATGTGGTAATGATATGCAATCAAATGATATCACTTACGAGACAACTTTTCAAGATGATTTAGTTGATCCAACTACTGGCGAATTTTACAAGACAGATACAGTTATTGAGTTTAGATGGGATTTTACAGTTAAAAAATTTATACCACTTAGAACGAGATGGGATAAAACAGTGAATCCTAAAAAACACGGTAACTTTAGTAAAGTAGCTTGTGATATTTGGAATAATATCAACAATCCAATTGAAAAAGAATATTTGTTAAAATTTTATTCCAATGTAAAGTCTGGAAGGGATGATTTTTTTTTTGAAAGAATGAGGCGCTTTCATAACAAAATTAAGGAATTTTTATATAACAAATATTGCAAAGACATTAACAGTTTATTAGAATTATGCTCTGGAAGAGGTGGGGATATGCACAAATGGATTTATAATAATATTAAAACAGTAACAGGATATGATATATCAGATAAAAATATTGATGAATGCAGAAGACGTTTAGAAACTACTAAAATTAATAGTGATTATAACTATGATTTCTACAGATTAGACTTAACAAGAGATGATGCTTCTGATATTATTTATAACAAAAACCAACAGATCTTTGATAATGTATGTTGTCAGTTTGGAATACATTATTTTTTTAAATCTGAACAATCATTTAATAATATGATTGATATTTTGGATAAAAGTTTAAAAAATAATGGACGTTTTGTAGTTACATTTATGGATAACAAATGTTTGGATAATTTATTTGGTGATAAACAGATTGTTTCGCGAGAAGTTGATAACGAAATTGTATATCTTTTAGAAAAAGAATCTATTGGAGTTAAATCTTGTTTTGGAAATCGTTTGAAAATAACTTTGAATGGAAACAATATTTTAGGAGAAGGTTCTGATGAATGGATTATAGATTTTTCAGATTTTTGTAAAAGGATGGAAGTCAGAGGTTATCGTTGTATTGAAACTGAACTGTTTTCAAATTTATACACTGCTGATTCGGGTATAGAATTACAAAGCTGTGAAGTTGATATTTCATTTTTAAACAGATATTGTGTTTTTGAAAAAGTGAGATCTAATTTATGTGATATACCAGTTCAAAAACAGAAAATATTTGAAAACTTGACTACGGAATTTGATTTTGAAACAATTGATTTGCATCAAAAAAATATTAGTGTACAAAGAATTTCTTCATTGTATAACATAGTCGATATTATTAATTGTATCGAATATCGTTATTATAAAAATGATGTTAAAGATGTACAATTAGATAATATTCCTGAAATCGGATTTCCTATTATAGAAAAACTGTTTTCGGAATTAAAAATTCAATATCAACCAATATTTGTCAATGATCCTTTAAACTTTGATCAATATTTAGAAGTACCTTCACATATTTACTTTACATATCATAAACACGTAATTGAAAAACGAACGGATACAGAAAATGATCAAGAAAATGTAGAATACAACAATTGGTATATAATAATGAACAATAACAATTTGTTATTTTCAAAACCTAGTGAAAAGTATGAAACATATATTGAAACACAAAACAATACAGAACAAATTGAAGTTAATGGAAAACCCGATCATAATATTGAAATTCAAAATCAATCTGATAGTAAATATCAATTATTACAAGACTACAATAAGGTTAAGGATAGTAATGTAAAAATTACTATTAAATTGTTAAAAGAATTTTTACAACGTGTTGATTTAAAAGTATCTGGTAAACGAGACGAATTACAACAACGTCTTGAAACATACTTAACAGTCGTTTAAATACTATAATTTATCTTTAATAACAAATTTATGATTAATTAATTTATTTATAATATTATATATGTCTGATAATACAGAATACGATTTTTGGACAGCTTCTGAAAAAGATAAAACTGAGTATTGTAGTAAGAGTAAATTAAAAAAATCAGAATATGAAATTGTGAGAAATTTGGGTAGTGGGAGTTTTGGTACGGTATTTTTAGCAAAAAGATCTGGTGATGATAATTTATATGTTTTAAAACAACTTAAATTACGAAACCCTGGTGAATCAGGAAGGTATGGAGTTAAATTGGAAGACATTTATTCTGAAATTAATATATTAAAAACTATTTCAGATAGTGAAGGGGGTTGTGTTAAAGATATTTTGTGTTATGTAGATCATTTTATTGATTGTTCAAATCCAGATAATATACAGATGAATATTGTGACTAAGGCTTTTATGGATGCAATTGGATTAGATAAATTTATCAATAAAAATGTTTTAGATATACCGGGTATTTTAGATGATCAAATAGGAGATTTAAGGGATAAACTTGATGAATTAGATGAAGATTTACAAGAATTCAAGATTGAAATACAAGATGATCCTGATAAAAAACAGAAATATAGGGATTATATGATAAAATATGAAATTAAAAAAAGAGGACTAAATGCTAATATAGAACGTAAAGAGTTACAAATAGAAGAAAGTGTAAATTATACGCCACTTTCACATAACGTTTTATTAAAAATTATACATAACATTTTAAAAGCGGTTTATCATTTGCATAGATTAAATATAGGACATGGTGATATTAAACCAGAAAACATTTTAATAAATCCAAAAACGTATGATATTCAAATTATAGATTTTGGTACAAGTTGTAAATCAGATGATAATAAATTATTAAAATGTACGACAACAGGTACTATTCAATATGACTCACCGGAAATAGTAAAAAATATATTATCTGGTGGAAAACTTGTTACAGTAGATACCATTAAAAGCGCTGATATGTTTAGTTTAGGTGCTGTATTTTATCGTTTAGGTAATGGTAGAAATTATTTTTCTTATAAAATAGACGATGAATTTAAACGTAAAAATTTAGAAAGAGCAATGGTGATGATAACTGAAATGTATAATAATAACACAAAGATATTTTCAATGTATAATGAAAATCGTCATAAAATAGATGAACGTATAAATGAATTTATAGAATCATTACTAGTAAAACAAGATATAAGGCCAAACGCAAAGGAATCTTTGGATAATTTTGAAAAGATTATTGAAGAATACAATGTATTAATAAATGAAAGACGTATGAAAAGGGAATTACGTATATCACCTGCATCACCTGATAGTTTGGCAGATCAAAGTCCTGTGAAATATACACCTGGAATTCTAACTCCTAAAACTCCTATTGATATAAAAAAAGAACCCGAACAAAATGGTGGAAAATTTGATAAAAGTAAAACTAAAATGCCTAGAAAATGGAGTAAGGAATATTGTAAACGAACATCGTGTGAAAAAATGGGATTTTCGCAACGGGCAAGTTGTAGACCTTTTAAAAATTGTTATAAATAAAGTAATGTCGGTTAATTTTTTATTTAAAATTAATAGATTTATATATTATAAATTAAAATGGTTCAAGTAGATGTTTATGGTGATTTGCGTGCAACTTGTACTCAAAGGGTAATTGTTTTGTTAGAAGAATTAGATTTAAAATATGATGTTAAACAAATTAATTTATCAAAAGGTGAACAAAAAAGTAAGGAATTCTTAGAATTACAGCCATTTGGTAAAGTTCCTGTTGTAAAATATGATGATCGTGTATTATTTGAATCTAGAAGTATTTTGAGATATATTGCAAAAAACAATACAGAAAATAATGATTTATATGGTGGTACTGATGTAGATATTTGGTTAGAAGTTGAATCTCAGAATTATAATCCTCCAGTTAGTAAAATTGTATATGAAAAGGTTTTTAAAAAGTGGAAGGGGGAACGTCCTGATATGGATGTAGTTGAATCTTCAGTTAAGGAATTGGAGAGTGTATTGGATGTATATGAAAAACGTTTGGAAACTGTTCCTTATATTGCTGGGGATGAGTTTAGCATTGCTGATATTAGTCATATTCCATATACTAACTTGTTGTTAAAGTGTGGATATAAAGATTTATTTAAAAAACGTCCCAATGTTTACAAGTGGTTGAAGCGTATTATTAAAAGAGATAGTGTACAATATGTAATTAATCAATCACCAGATGTAGAAGAACAAGAAGTAGACGAACGACGAGAAGAAGAAAAACGAGAAAGAGGAGATGAAAAAGATCTTTCAAAAAGGATTGATAAATTAGTTTTAAATGAAAATGCCAAAGACAAAGGTGATAACAAAGTACAAGAAAAACGTAAACGAGTTGATAAGAAAAATGTTAAAGCAACATAAGGATATTTTTTCATAAAGATTTTTAATAAAAGTTTATGAAAATACAAATTAAATTTACAACATAAATTGTAAGAAATTTTTATTTAATTATAATTTTTCAATGAACATTTGTTCCCACCCTCCTCTATTATTATTTTCAAATTTAGCAAGATTATCTTGTGATCTTTGTAAACGTCTTTGTTGTCCGTCTTTGTCACTTCGTATAGTAATTGACTGACCATTATTAATAGGATCTACTATATCAACATATCTATTTGAAAACATAGCATATCGTTTATCTCCTTCACCCTTACGGTCTCTAAAAATTAAGTGCTCTCCTTCTGGAACAATACACCATCTTGGACCAATACATACTTGACCATTTACATTTACTCCATCTTTATTCCATGTTAGTGAAGTTTTTTCTCCGCCTTCACCAGTACCTAATTGACCACCTTGGAAACCTTGAACACGTGGTCCATCAATTGCTCCAGAAAATCCAATGTAATGATTACCATCGCTATTATCGCGGAATCGAAGTTGATTATCTTGTAAACTGAAAATACCATCAACTTGGGTATTACCACGAATATAATTTAGTCCGTTATCTTTCCAATCAAAGTGTGTCCATTTTCCATCACGACGTCTAAAGTTAGCACCAGTCCAACCTGCAAAATCAGGATGTTCAGCTGAATCAGTTCCTAGAACAAGACTTTGACCTACAATGTTTTGCGACGATACGAAACCTGAATCTGCACCTGAAGCATACGAGTCAAGGTTATTTTTAGTCCAGCCAGTACCCATATAATGAATACGACCTCGTACACCTTTAATACGAATAGCTCCAAATCTATCTACACGAGGAATTGGAACAACTGCTACCGCATCGTGTAAATTATCAGTTGATGCATTTCTAACATTTTGGTATGCGTTAACACGTCGAATGAATACTTCTTTTCCGTTAGCTAAAACACCCCAAATATCAAAATGTCTACAATTACTCCATGGTAAATGGAATAAGAAACCTGATTTCATAGCAGCTGGTACTTTAATATCAGCAGTTCTATTACGTGTATCATTGTCTTGCCAATCAGGTCCTAAACCATCTTTATTTTCTGTATGAGCATATCCACCACGACCAGGTCCACGGATGACAGGATCCCAAGGCCAGTCACCTCCGACTTGCCATCCCTTAGAGAATTGGGCGTCATTTCCATTTGAAAATGCATCAAAATCAATGGACCCAGCTCCACCAGTTGCTTTAATAGAATCAATTTCTCCTAGAATATTTCTTTCTTGTATAAGAACATTACCACCATTTGACATTAGTCTAAGATTACCATCATCATTTCTAATAGTGAATGCTTTTCTACCACCATCATCGTCTCTTTCGGGTCCATTTTTAAATATAACACCCCAACCACCATCTTTTACACCCCAAGCATTAAGGGCGTAACTATTTTTATTGTCATTGTAGTTATCAACATGAGGTATAGTTCTGTGAATTCTAAGAGGATGTTTACCATTCCAATTACCGTTATCGTCAAATGTTGCAACAGACATCATGTTTTGATCTGCTTCTAGAGTATGTCGTAATTTTCCATCTTCAGTTAAATTTTGAATAATGTGTCTAAATCCATTATTAATAGTTTTAAGGGGTTGTCCTCCACGTAATTCTGTGGTAGCTCCCATATTTTGACGAACATCAACTAATTCATTAGGGAAAAAGGCATATCTAGAATCTTTTCCTGAGCTAGTATTTCTTAAGACAGCAACTCCATTTTCATCGCGTAATTCCCAATTACCACTTATTTTAGCTGATCCAGTTCCACCAGATCCACCACCAGCTATATTACTCCAAGCACCCCATTTTTTCATAGCGTCACCACCGGATACACGCATATAAATTTCATTTTGACCACGGTGAGCATATTGGTAAATAGGTCCTCCGGTGAAATCAGGCCAGTTAACAATTGTTTCTAAATGTGCATAACCGTCTTTAACTGGTAAATCTAAAGCTGCAGATTCTTTGAATTCTCTATATATACCTTGACCACGTGCAAAATATTGTTCAGGTAAGAAATTATTTTTTCGAGTATCTTGGATATTATTAATACCACCACTGATTTTTGCGTTACCACCTAGAAAAGCATTTCCAGCTACTGTGACATCACCTTGAACATTGAGATTACCATTACCACCCCATTCTTTTCCTATAACCATACCCTTTTTGTTTAATACATATAACTCGTCTTCACTAGTAATATGCATTCTACCTTTACCAGCTTCCGCATTGGCTTTAATAGTTAAACCATTATCGTCGTTGTTAACACTAAACTTACTGGCTGCAAAAGCACCAGCAGGACCAGGAGGACCAGGAGGACCAGGAAGTCCATCTTTACCAGCAGCACCAGGAATACCCTGGGGACCAGCTGGACCAACAGGACCAGCAGGACCAACAGGACCAGCAGGACCAACAGGACCAGCAGGACCCTGTGATCCAGGAACACCTGGTCCTGCAGCTTTAATATCAGATTTTAAAGCATAATTATTTAATGTAGATGACAAGGCGTAATCTCCCTTTGGTTGATATCCAGTTAGTGCTGAAGTTAGGGCATAATCTCCCTTAACTTGATATGCATTTAAATCAGATTTTGATGCATAATCTCCTTTAACTTGATATCCGGTTAATGCTGAAGTTAGGGCATAATCTCCCTTAACTTGATATGCATTTAAATCAGATTTTGATGCGTAATCTCCCTTAAGTTGGTATCCGGTTAATGCTGAAGTTAGGGCATAATCTCCTTTCGGTTGATATGCAGTTAAATCTCCTTTTGTTGCATAATTAGCAGCTTTTACTTCTGATCTAAAAGAATTTACATTATTATTAAAAGCATTTACGTTATTACTTAAAGCTGTTAGATTATTACTTAAAGCATAATCTCCCTTTGGTTGATATCCACTTAGTGCTGAAGTTAATGCATAATCGCCCTTAACTTGATATCCACCTAAGTCATCTTTTGTGGCATAATTAGCAGCTTTAATTTCTGATCTAATAGCATAATCTCCTTTAGGTTGATATTCGCTTAAGTCTGATTTTAAAGCATAGTTACCAATTGGTTGGTAAGCAGCTAAATCTCCTTTTGTTGCATAATTTGCAGCTTGAATTTCATTTTTAGTTGAATACGTACTTTTCACATTTTCTGCAAATTTATTAAAATCACCTGTAGAAACTGGCTGTTTTGACATTATTATTATTATATATTTATTAAAGAAATAAATATATACAAATAAATTAAAAATAAAAGTAATTTAAGGAGTTATTTGCCAAGACAAGTATAAATTTGTGTCAGTCCACCCTGAACCTAAACTATCTATTCTATAAATAACAGCATCAAATGTTGTTGTAGTTAATGCTTTAAATGATACAGTATAAATGTTTTCATTATTACTTGTTGTTCGTAAATTTCCTACTATTTTGTAATCGGTATTGTTCATAGTCTTACCTATAGATATAGATGTTACAGTTTTAACACCAGTTCCTCCAAAACTTCCAATTAATGTATTACCTAAAATACTTGACAAATTTTCACCATTTACATATAAAGATCCATTTATTTTCATGTCTTTTTCAATAAGAATACCACCCTTAACAATTAACGATCCTCCAGTTGAACCTGTTACATTTTCAGTTGATTGCATTGTAACTGTTGCATTACCTAAAATACTCATTGCAAGAGTACTACCTTGGTACCATTTGTAACCATGTGATAGTGTGGGAACTTGTGACCACATATAATTGCTTTCAATACCAAAAGAGTAATCTCCAATATTAGATCCGATTTGTGGGTATAATACAAGTTTAGTTCCTAAACTTCTGGTTGTAGTTGTAGGTGGGTTAGAACCAGATGTAGTAAACATAAATCGTGACCCTGATAAAACTATATCACCTGTAACATTTAAGCTACCAGATGTTAATGAATAGTTATTTTCAGTTGATGTAACAGTTGTATTAGATGACAAATTTACAACACCGTAACCTAAAAGTGTACCAATTGTACAAGTTGTAATGTCTGAATTTGAACATTTTAAGGAATTCACTGTAATATTTGTTATGTTTGCATTTGTTATTTTTGCAGTAGAACTTGTTATTCCTGTACTTAAATTTAAAACACCACCACTTATATTTGTGCCAACTATGTTAGTTGTTGTAATATTTGTTGAAAACAAAGATCCAGTGGTTACACTTGTTGTTATTTTAGCTGTTCCTGACACATCAAGATTTGCATTAGGTGTTACTGTTCCTATACCCACATTACCAGCTGTAGTAAATATACTACCTAAAGTATTTGAATTATTTAATGAAACTAATCCTGCTCCAACAAATAAACGTTTACTAATACTTGCACCACCATCTGTTAAAAAACTACCCCCATTTGTTACAGATTCTGCATCAGTAGGTGATTGAATGGTTATACCACCATATGTTAAAAGTGAACCAGTACTTAAATTTATCGAATCATCAGTTGATGTCAAAGTAAGATAAGCAAATGTACTACTTGTACCTGTACCTCCTGAAATAAGACCATCTACATACAAATTTGCTTGAACATGAACGTTACCATTAACATCAAGACGATACCCAGGTGTATTAATACCTATACCCACATTACCACCTGTAGTAAAGACATTACCAATAGTATTTGAATTTCCTAAAGAGTTCAATTTTGATACAACAGCTGAAGAAATTGTTGCATTTGTCAAATTAGTATTTGTTATCTGAGCTGAAGCTGCTGTTATAGCAGTCGTTACTTGCAAATTAGATATTGTGGTATTTGTAGACAATAAAGAGTTTGATATTAAATTTGAAGTTGTCAAGTTTGTTATAAATGTATTACTTGCTGTAATATTAGTAGCTATGGTATTTGTAACAGTAGAGTTTGTTGAAACAAGATTTGTTGTCAAGATAGTATTACCAACAGTTAAATAATTTGATACATTAACATTTTGTGAATTCGTTAAATTTGTAGTAATTGTATTTGCTACAGTAATGTTTGATTGGAATGTAGAATCTTCTCCTACATATAAACGCTTATTTATACTTGCACCTCCAGAAGTTGTAAAACTACCACCTGAACCAACACCTGATGCATTTTGAGTATCGGCTATAGAAATATAACCACAATGTAGTCCTATATAATCAGAAATTGATACATTTGATGATTGAGGATCGTCTGTAGTCCATGCTAATACAAAATTATCAGATTGTTCACTGTAATAATAAGCAGCATATACTCGATTGTAAATTGATAATGTGTCATTTGCTATAGGTACTGTTGTTAAGGCAGTATTTAAAGTTGCTATTTTTGTTGTTCCATCATAAGCTGTTATTTGTCTAACTTGATTTACCCCTAAACCTCCTGTTATTTTTATGAAACATCCATTATAAAAATTATTGGTTGAATTAGATGATAAGGGGAGTGTAATAGTTGTACTATTAGCTGAAATAACAGATGACGTTAAAAATGGAGTGTCTTGTACAATATCACCTAAACCTGTATTGTTTTCAAGTTGATATCTTTGAAATAGTATACCACCATCTCTACCTGTGTTGGGAACTGCATTTACTACCAATAAATTATCTTGAATTCTTACAATTTGAGATACTATTTGAGTTTGAGTTCCATACACTGTTAAATTACCTCCTATATGTACATCTTTTGCAAAACTTGCACCACCAGCAATTGTTAAGGCACCACCAGCTGTAATACTTGTAGCATTACTAGATTTATTTATACTAATTCCTCCTGAAAGGTTAAAAGCACCAGTTGTTGCATTTAATGATTCATTTGTATTTGTCCCAAAGATACCGGTATCAGAATCAACTAAAAATATATTATTTCCAAAATTGTCTAGACATTTCAACTTTATAGAAGACATCTCTCTCTAATATAAGTAACTTGTAAAAAAAGTTTATTTGATTAACACGTATTTAATAAAAACAAAACTACAAAATTATAAAATTACAAACAATGAAAAGAGGAATTACAAAAAATAAAATTAAAGACAAAACAAAACTAATAAATTATCGGATTCTTCGAATATTTAGAAAAAAAAAATATATGTATGTATATTATAAATGAGTTTGCAACAAAATAGAAGAGTATCCTTTTCAGATATGAACAGAAGTTTAACTGTTACAAATGGTAATACTGGTATAGGTACTACCGCTCCATCGCATATGTTAGATGTAAATGGGGGCGTGCGTTCAACTAATTTTACTACAACTAATGCTTTAATCACTACTGCACAAATAACTAATCTTAATGCAATCGGTAACTCAAATACTTTGGGTAACGTCTTTACCACAGGTGGTAATGTAGGTATCAGTACTACTAGTCCAAGTTCTAAATTTCACGTACACGCTTCAGATTTCCCAAATATAAAATTGACAACAGATAATATTTATGTAAATGCAATTGAATTGGATAGTACTAATAAGACAGGTGGTGTAAATTGGAGAGTTATGAGTTCGCATCAAAGTGCAAGTGAAGGACAGGGTAAATTTGTTATACAACAAGTTTCTGGTGGTCTTTATCCATTTTCTATCACTTCAACTGGTAATGTGGGTATTTCCACAATAAATCCAGCAAATAACCTTGATGTCACTGGAACTGCCAGAATTACAACTAGTTTAACTACTGGTGCCGTTTACGCTACAAACAGTACAGTTACAAATGCAGTAGCAACAACTGTTTCAATCGGTACTGCTATCGCAACCACCTATACTGGTGGCTCAATGAGTTTAAGTGGTAATTTAGCTATTGGGGGTACACTTACCACAGTTAATATCACAACAACAAACATTAGTGAAACAAATGTATCTGCAGGTACAGTATCGGCTACAAATATTGGTGTGACAACACAAACAGTTGGTACATCCCGAATCACAACAAGTTTATTGGCAATTGGGAACTCAAATACAATTGGATCAATTTACACTACAGGTGGAAATGTGGGTATAGGAACTACAGTTCCAGGTTATACATTAGAAGTTAATGGTACAGCTAGAGTTGCTAATGGATTATATGTTGGAAGTGCAAACAGTATGGGTACTATTTATATGGGTGGTGGTTCAGCTGGTGATAGTGGTTTCGATATGTCAGTTATAGAAACCAGACAGTATGCACTTAGTGAAAATTCAGAAATGGTATTGTTTAAGGGTAACGATCAAAGTGGTGCTTCTGGTCCAGATAGAATTCGTTTACGTGCAGGTGGAATAGCATTTGATACTTACAGTGCAGCCACAACAGATAGGACAGCTGAGAGTATCCGTATGTATATAACAGATACGGGTAATGTAGGTATAGGTACGACAAGTCCTAGTTTAGCATTTCATGTAAAAACTAGTAATGTCGGAGATACAATGATATTAGAAAATTCATCAGCTTTAGGATATGCTACTATGCAAATGAAAACACCTAGTCAAACTTTTTATATAGGTTTGGGAGGTGCAAGCGAAGCTCAAAATTTATACCGTGATAAATTATATATTTTAAATCAAAGTTCAAATGGTATAGTATTAGATACAAACGGGTACGTAGGTATAGGTACGAAAAGTCCTATTAGATCTTTACACGTAACAAATAATATGCGTATAGGTGGTAGTGGGGCAGTTATAGATTTAGGAGATGATCTTACAACTCAAATTTATAGAAATGGAACTACATCTGAAATGAGATTTAATACAAATAGCACTGAACGTTTCACAATAACATCAACTGGTAATGTAGGTATAGGTACGGTAAGTCCTGCAAATAGTTTGCATGTATACGGATCTACAAATGGAGAAATTGGTACAAGATTAGAAAATGCAAATAGTGGTTCAAGTGCATACACTGTTATTCGTGTAACGAATGATGTTGGGTTATGTGCGATGTTTTTAAATAGTTCAACTAGAATTAGTGATGGAGGTACAAATACAATGACAATAAGAAATGACATTGGTCCTTTACGTTTACAAGGGTCAGGAGCGAACAATACATTATGGTTATCTACAGGTGGAAATATAGGTTTTGGTACGACAAGTCCATCTGCATTGCTTCAATTAAATACGGGTGGTACAGTATTAATGCAATTGAATACAGCAGGTAGATTATCTGTTTTGGATGATGTGATAGC
>Ga0208812_1000105_pt1 | contig 19114 bp, 17 predicted proteins | sample Colrivmeta156902_FD_187689 | JGI IMG/M metagenome (GOLD analysis project Ga0208812, IMG submission 187689) | Estuarine microbial communities from the Columbia River estuary - metaG 1569-02 (SPAdes) (version 2) | ecosystem: Environmental > Aquatic > Marine > Intertidal zone > Estuary | place...
ATGTTCAAACGGGCGAAACACTTGCCGGACCGACCCTCGCCGAACGCGTTTTGGCATGCCGCGAACATTTAATCATGAGCATCAAATGGAAAGGCCCTAAATTAGGGATAGCCGAGATGAAAAGGCACTACACCAACTATTTCAAAGGAATCTCGCATTTTAAAGATTACCGCACCCGTTTGGTAACGAGCTCAGAACTCGATGAAATCCTCGGCATATTGTCTTACATTGAACAACACCAAGACGAATTTATTTTCGCTTAAAACTGGCCTTAAATCAGTTTATTGCGACGTAGTATGGACCTCACCGGAATTTGCAAGCTACCAAAGATTTCGTAGCGTGTAATTTTGTCAATCTTAAAATAGTATTTAGTGCCCTTGTACTTCCAAAGCACCTGATTTTGTTGGCTGCGCACAATTGGTGGGGACGCCGCTGCAGAAAAATACTGGTAATATGGTCCCGACTTCTGAAAATGCAATAAAGGCGAAAATAGAAAACGGTAACCATCTTCATCTTGACGCAAAAGTCCTTTTTGCATTAATTTTCCAATAAATTGTGGCGCTGACCTATTCAGGGAAGCCAATACTGCAAAACCAGCTACGGTGTCGTAGCGCATGCGCTCCACTTCTGTTTCATTGAAATCATCGTCTAGAACAGTCTCGATATAGCGCACTTCTTGAACTTGCCTTCCGCCTTCTTGATACACTAAATCACCGTTCCAGGCAGCTAAAAAGCGCTCAAACGGGAAACCTATTTTACGGCTAAGCTGAGCTAATTGCACATAAACGGAATCTTGGCGTTGCTTTTTAAATTCACTGACATCCAAATGGACGTCTATCAAACGATCGGTCTGCAGATTACTGCTGTAACTTAGGCCGGATTTTTTGAGCGAGAAATAAAGAGGTGTGCGTTTTTTGATGTAACTCTTCAATTTGAATCCTAGAGAGTCGCTGTCGTGGGCAAACATGGCGGTTTGGATATCAAAGCGCTTGAGTTTGGACCAATTGGCATAAATAACGAGGTGCTCATCCTTGAATTGTTTTTGCTTCAAAAACTGTTTCCAAACTTTTTGCTGCGAACCGTAGTGAGCCGAAACTACGTGGTTCAAAGTTTTGATGAAGTCAGTACCTTGATAGATGAGTGCGTAATCTTTGCCGTAATGCAGGTAAGATTGTTCCTTCTCGATATAATAGAATTTATTGCCTCCAACTACAGAATCTTGGAGTGCGGCATACTTTAACAAGCGTTCAATACCTAATTGAACCTTGGAAGAATCGGTGAGTCGGATGAGTGCACCCCAATTGCCGTCTTCGTTGGCAAAAAGATAGAGATTGGATTCTAGGTCGATGCCATATTGTTTGCCCTGACCCAATAAAAATTCATAGGTAGTGAAGTCCCGCATGGACATCTTGTTGTATTGGAGCATGGAATTGGTTTCCTTGGCCAGCTCTAGAATATTCGCTTTTCCAAGAAAATCGGCACTTGGGAGTCGGTCAATGAGGCGAGGTGTTTTGGGCTGCTCAAACAAAAAAGACTTGACGAACAAAACCAAACCCAGACTGCCTGCAATTAAAACAAGAGTCAAAAACTTACGGTACATTGTTTTAAGGATTCAATGTGTAAATGAGATACAGCGAATTGACGAGGTCGAGCAGGTGTTTGCCTGTAGATTCTGCACCAGTATAGCTGTAACTCAATTTAAAGGTGGTGTGAGCCTCCGTGGTCTCGGATGAAGTGAGTTCGAGTCGGCCAGATTTACCTTTGAGCGAAGAGATGATTTCGGCGTTGCGAGGCGTGAGTACTTCGGTAGGAAAACGATCGAGGGTTTCGGTGATGTCTACGGAACCATACATAAAACCACTTTTGCTGGCTGTTTTACGTTGTTTTTTACCTAAAGCTTCTGCGCCATAACCAGCAGTGTGGTGTCTGGCGAGGTCTTCGTCGTTGGTAAAAATGAGCAGTTTTCCGGTGTTCAAAATATAGAGCGGCGCTGCATCTAAAATGGCGTTGTCTATGCGCCAGTAATTTTCAAAGCGTTGTACCCGCGAACTCAAGCGCCCCATGTGTTTGAGCACCATTTCAGGGATATCTGCTCTTGCGGTCGAAAAGCCTAAAGTAAAAACAGGCATATCTGCATCGGCTTCTGTTTCTTGTTCTTGATAAGCAAAGGTTTCTTCGTCGTATGTGAAGACGATTTTCTTGGTTTTGATTTTTTTAACACCATTAAAGGTGCCAAACATGCTGCCTTTGTAAGTATCGAAAAGAGCATCTTTGTCAATGAATTCGTTGAGTAATTCAAGTGTCAGTACATTCATCGCAATTTGTGCGTTTTTCTCATCGCTAAGGAGCGGCAGCATTACTTTGTAAGCCTGTTCATAGGCCTGTTGTAAGTTGATGTTATAGGTAAAGTAAGCAGGACTAGAAGCTGGAATGTACTTAAGTACGTTTTTATCAAACTTGGCGTCGTTCATTTGGGAGTAAATGCTTCCGAGCGCGGGGCCGTACAAAGCCTCAACTTCAAAGTCGACTTGGTTGTCGCGCAGGAAAAGATCGCCCAGAATGACGTTTCCTGCATAGAGTTCTTGAAGGTCTTTGTAGAGCGTTGGTAAAACCGTCTGAAAATACCACAAGCCTTGTGATTTATCTAAGTTTCGGGCGTTATCGAGGTAAAAAGCGCCTTCGGCATTATGGGTGAGTTGAGCGGCAAAACGCGGGTCGTGGTCGTGGAGATTGATGCCATTCAAAAAGATTTCATTGATGACGCGCGTGAGCTCTTTTTGCTGAAGAACCACCTGCACGCTATCGCGGAGCTCATAATAATTTTTGATGGCCGGGTTTTCAGTAGCCTCCGGGAAAACGTTGTTATTGGAGTTGTCTTCAAAGGTTTGTTCGTTGAGAATTTGATCTTCTTGTGGGGTTTCGTCAAAAAACTCGAATGGCATCTCGTTGCCGCGGGCATACCAAATTGAATCAGTGACCTCATCGATATGATCCATGGTTGGTTCTATGCGAATAAGAATTGCTTTGTTGTCTTTGATCAGGAGGTTATTGAAAAAAGTGCCGTAAATTTCTAAGCCTGGTATTGGGCTCTGTAAAACTTGAAAATCATCGAAAACTTCGAAAAGCGCAACTTTATCTGATACGCCAAAAGTAAAACCAGTGAGCTCATGGGTAAACGTTTTGCCATAAAACAGATTGAGTCTTTGATTGAAGTCTAGGCCAGCGTCTTTGAGTGTTTTGCCAGAGGTGGAACCATCGAACAATTCTTGGTGTACCTCAGACATGAATTCGTAATTGACGAGGTCGTCCATGGAGATTTTTTGCAACAAGCTGATATTGTTGATGCTGAAAACAGTAACGGCATCTTTAGGTAAGAGCTGTTCAGATTGGATTGCTTTGAGTTGGGCCCAGGAATTGGTGGCAGCTAGCTGAGCCACTACAAACAAAAAAGCGCACTTGATGGATATATTCACGAGGGTAAATTAGATACTGCGAAGTTAAACATAATAAGATAGTATCATCTTGGTGTTAAAACAATTGTGTTGTCCAGGAGATGTTGATTTGATTTCAAATCAAAGGTATTGGTTCTGACCATTACGGCCATTTGATTTTTACTGAGTGTCCCTAACTTATTTTCGAAGGTTGCGACAGGTCTTTCAAAACGCGCAATTGAAGTATAAATACCCTCTTTGAGGCTTTCTTCATTTTCTAATTTGTAGTTTTTAATTTGCTGCGTAACATAAGCAGGAATGGTACGCACTAAAGTATTGCCGTCCCAACTCAGCCAAAATTGCTCAGCAGAAGTATTGTATTTGTCGTTGGAGATTTGAGCTAAACTCAGCTTAATACCGTCTTGTAAATTTCTTACACTCGTAAAATCGCAAGAAAATTTAAAAATGTAGTCTGTATAATTTTCTTCGATCAGGACATTTGAAATGCCTACTTGTGCATCTAGGAGCCTTACAAATTCGTTGATCTTGGCACTGATTTGGGTTTTGCTAGGTACGGGCTTGCCGTCGAGGCTATCTAGGGCTAATATGGAATTGACTTTAACCTTGCTTGCACTTAGGTTGATTTTGTAGCGCAAGGTACCTGAGCCATCGTTGTTGAGGGTGAGGTCGTCGGAAATTTCAATGCAAGAAGCAACCAAGCCAAAGAGAAAAAAGAGTAGCAAATATTTCATGTGTTTGCGCTATACAATTGTGATGCCAAAGTTAGTCAAATAAGCCCTTCTGTTCAGGCAAATTGTTGCAATATCTTTGGCTTACCATCACCGAATTTGCCTCAGGGCCTAAAATACGTTTTTTATCAATCTCCCAGGCCTCTAAGTTCAGATTTGATCGGTTTGAAACATCGGAGGGCAAGGCATGGCCACTTAACCAAGCGGCTTCTTCGTGTGGCGACAAAAGAAGAGGCATGCGTTGTTTGGAATTATGTATTTCAGCCATTAATGCATTGGCTGTTGTTGTGAGAATGGTAAACGTTTGCTCAAATGCTCCTGTATTGGGATCTAGCCAGGTGTCGTAAAGGCCCGCTATAGAAAAAATAGCTTGGTCTTTTAGTCGAATGAAATAGGGCTTTTTAAGTTTGCCGTTAGTCTGCCATTCGAAAAAACCAGAAGATGGCACCAAGCAGCGATTGGAATGGACCAAATGCTTAAAGGAAGCCTTTTCATGACAAGTTTCAATGCGGGCATTGAGCGTTTTAGCCGCGAAATCCATCCAATTGGCACCGTTATACCACTTGGGCAACAAACCCCAGCGCATTTGTTCTAGGTTTGGCGCATTAGTAATGATGTGCCAACTTGGAAATTGAAAGCCCGATGCAAAGTAATATGGAAGTTCGATGGGCTTGCCCGGCAGCAGTTTTTGATAGCGCTCAGCTAATTGTAAAGTGGTAGATGTTGACGAATTACTGTAACACATAGCTCAAATTTACATAAAAAAGAAAGCCACCCGAAGGTGGCTCTATATAGACGTTTCTCGCTATCCGTAAGAACGGGAAGAAAGAAACGAAAAAGAGCCCGAGGGCTCTTGTATACATTACATCATGCCTGGCATTCCGCCGCCCATGCCGCCCATGGCAGCTGCAGGATTCGCTTCTTCTGGTTCGTCGGCAATGACACACTCAGTGGTGAGGAGCATGGCAGCGATTGAAGATGCGTTTTCAACAGCGATACGGGTTACTTTAGTTGGGTCGATGACACCTGATTTGTACAATTGTTCAAATTTGTCAGTGCGCGCGTTGTAGCCGAAATCGCCTTTTCCTTCGCGTACTTTCTGAACAATTACCGCTCCTTCACCGCCAGCATTGGCAATGATTTGACGAAGTGGTTCTTCAGCAGCGCGTTTTACGATTTGAATACCGGTCATTTCGTCTTCGTTGGCACCTTTGAGTTTGTCGAGGGTTTCGATGGCACGAATAAGTGCGACACCTCCACCTGGAACAATACCTTCTTCGACAGCAGCGCGGGTTGCAGCCAATGCGTCGTCAACGCGGTCTTTCTTTTCTTTCATTTCCATTTCGGTCGGGGCGCCCACATAAAGAACAGCCACACCACCAGCTAATTTAGCCAAGCGCTCTTGTAGTTTTTCGCGGTCGTAGTCTGAGGTTGTTTGCTCAATTTGCGCGCGAATTTGACCAACTCTTGCTTGGATATCTGCTTTTTTACCTTTTCCGTTGACAATAGTTGTGTTGTCTTTGTCAATTTCGATTTTTTGAGCAGACCCGAGCATGTCCATTGTGACATTTTCGAGGGTCATGCCGCGGTCTTCAGAAACAACCACACCACCGGTCAAAACAGCGATGTCTTCGAGCATTGCTTTTCTGCGGTCGCCAAAACCTGGAGCTTTTACTGCAGCAACTTTAAGTGAGCCACGCAAACGGTTCACGACTAGCGTACCTAGCGCTTCACCATCGACATCTTCGGCAATGATCAATAAGGATTTACCTGCCTGAACAACTGGTTCCAAAATAGGAAGCAATTCTTTCATGCTGGAGATTTTCTTTTCGGAAATGAGCACCAAAGGATTTTCCATTTCGGTGATCATTTTTTCGGCGTTAGTCACGAAATATGGCGATAAATAGCCGCGGTCAAATTGCATTCCTTCAACTGTTTTGACTTCAGTTTCGGTGCCTTTTGCTTCTTCGACGGTAATCACGCCATCGTTGCCAACTACTTTCATCGCTTCGGCGATGAGTTTGCCAATTGCTTCATCGTTATTGGCAGAAATAGTAGCGATTTGCTCGATTTTGCTATTGTCGTTGCCCACTTGCTTAGAAATTTTGCGCAAGTTTGAAACGACCTCAGTAACTGCTTTGTCGATTCCGCGCTTGAGGTCCATTGGGTTGGCACCTGCAGCAACGTTCTTCAGGCCAGCTGTTACGATAGCCTGTGCTAAAACAGTTGCAGTTGTTGTTCCGTCACCAGCGATGTCTGCGGTTTTGGAAGCTACTTCTTTGACCATTTGTGCGCCCATATTTTCAATGGGATCTTTGAGCTCAATTTCTTTAGCCACGGTAACACCATCTTTTGTAACGTGTGGTGCACCAAATTTTTTACCAATTACGACATTGCGACCTTTCGGCCCAAGTGTAACTTTTACAGCATTTGCCAATGCGTCAACTCCTTTTTTGAGTTTTTCACGTGCCTCTACATCAAAGTGAATTTCTTTTGCCATTTTTTTGTTTAATTAAGATTAAAAAATACCGTAAATGTCTGCTTCTCTCATGATGAGAAAAGTACTCCCATCGATTTTGATTTCTGTTCCAGCATACTGACCGTACAAGATGGAATCGCCAACTTTTACTGACATAGGCTCATCCTTTTTGCCCGACCCAGCCGCTACAACAGTACCGCGCAATGGTTTTTCTTTTGCTGTGTCTGGAATAATGATTCCACTTGCTGTTTTTTGCTCTGCTGGCGCAGGTTCTACCAGAACTCTGTCTGCCAAAGGTTTGAAATTTACTGACATAAAAATTATTTTAAGTTGCTGAAGGCTCTTCGAAAAACATGCCAATTGCAGTTTTGCGTCAAAATTGCATAATGGACAAAAAAAATGTCAGTATGCGTGACATACTGACATTTGAAATATGGTAAATATGATTTACTGACCTTGGCTTTGACCTTGACCCTGGCCTTGGCCTTGGTTTGGTGCTTGCTGTTGGGTTTGTGGTGCGGCTTGTTTTGGTGGTTTTGGCTGGCTAATTGAAATACCAAGGCTGAAAACAACGATGGCCGCTGCTAAGCCCCAAGTGAGTTTGTCGATGAGTTCGTTGGTGCGCTGAACGCCACCAAGCTGAGAAGCTCCACCGAAATCAGCGCTCAAGCCCCCACCTTTTGGGTTTTGAACATAAACAACGAGAATCAGCAATACGCTGGCTACGATGATTAAAAAAGAAAGTATTCCTGTCATGATGATGCGTTGAGGTTTTTCTTAAGTATTTTAATTTGGTTTGCAAAGAAACTCTTTTTTTCCGGATTAAGCAAAATTAATTGCTCATAAACCCCAATTGCTTTGGCAACCGCACCTTGCATGGCGTAGACTTTGGCTAGGGTTTCAGAAACGGGTATTTGATCTGAGTTTAAGCTTTCTTTCGCTTTTTTTGCAGGCGAATAAAAGTCTTGTTTGGGTTTATCGAACTTGAGGTATTCCTTTTGATCGTCTTGTGCTTCAGCATCGGTAAAATGTAACCATTGTGAAAACGTCTGTCTTTCTTCCGGAGCACTTGGTTTTGCCACTACTTGAGGCTCATCAGCACTTTTCTCTTGCGCTGGCAGCCCTTCTTGCTCCACCTCCAAGGACTTGAGCTCATCGGAATAGGTGAGATCGACGAAAGCACTACTGATGAGGCTTGCACGGAGTAGTTGATCGAGGGGGTCAGGTTCGACGGTTGTTTCGGGTTCTTTAGTATGAATTTCTTCGATTTGATTTTCCTCAATTGGATTTTCCTCGATTGGATTTTCTTCAAAAAGAGGTTCTTCGATTGGATTTACCGTGATTTGATTTTCCGTTATTGACCTTTCTTCGATAACTGAACTTTCGACTAGTAAATCGTATAAAATGACTCTGTTTTGAATCGTGAAAGCGTGTTGTTCGAGTGCTTTAGAGAGCCTGACGTCTTTCTCTTTGGCGAGGGTTTTGAGATAAAGAATCGAAAAACTTGTGGCGTAGGGATAGGTTTGTTGCAAAGCCTCCAAATCAGAAAGATAGTTGGCCGAACACAAATTTGGATCCGCTATTTGGGCATGAAGTTGTTCTTGACTTAACACGCTGCTAATTTACCAATTACTGTATAACTTATTGATGAGGTCTTGCACCATTTGCTCAGAGATTTCGGCAAAGAGTTTTTGCTCGACATCGGCCAAGTTGGCATTAGCAGAAAAATCGGCAAAACGCGTACTCACCATTTGCCACTCCTCCTCTTTGGGTGCCTTGATTTTTATTTTGAGCGAAAGCGCCATGGTGAGGCGGTTGCTACTGGCGTTGTCTGAACCTTGAATGGCTACCGGCTGAACTTGGTAGTTGGTAATGGCGCCTTCTATATTGACTTCACCTGCGCCTAGTTTGGTATTGAGCACAAGGCGCGTATTGTTTTGAACGCCGTCTTTGAGTTGCTCGGTGAGTAAGGGCGCAAAGGAAAGCGGACAATTGGGCGCAGCGTTTTCCAAATTTTGGATCGTGAAGCTCTGCCACTCTACGGGCATGCCGCCGCTGTCTCGAAAAGAAAAGCTTTCGGGCCAACAAGAGGTGAGTACCAATGTAAGAGCGCTATATAAGAACCAACGCATCATTCTACTAAATGGAATTCTTTGATTTTACGGTACAATGTACGTTCCGAAATACCGAGTTCTTGGGCTGCATATTTGCGCTTTCCGCGGTGCTTTTCAAGCGCTTTTTGAATGAGTTCGCGCTCGCGGTCCTCTAGACTCAAGGATTCTTCGAGTTCAATGTGTTCTTCGAATTCTTCGTGACTTGGTGTATTTAGAACATGTGGTAGTTCGGCATGGGTAACAGGAGCAGCTAAAATTCTGGCTGGCGTTGCCGTCTCTTCGTAAACTTCTTGATAAAGACGGGTAACTGCCGCTGACTGATCGGCGCTTAAATTGATATTTTGAGTGCCACTGGCGATATCTAGGACCAGTTTTTTGAGTTCAGTGAGGTCTTTTTTCATGTCAAAAAGAAATTTGTACATGAGTTCTCTTTCTGAAATTGATTCTGAAGTTTGGTCGTTGAGTTGGAGCCCGTTGCTTTTTTCGGTAATTGGCGTAAGATAGGCATTGAGGGTGAGGGCATCTATTTCCCTGGCTGTTTCAATGACAGAAAGTTGTTCCACCAAATTTTTAAGCTGGCGGATATTTCCAGGCCACGGATAACTTAAGAGTAGTTCAACAGCTGTATCGGTTAATTTGATTGCTGGCATGCGGTATTTGTCTGCGAAATCATTGGCAAACTTTCTAAACAGCAAGTGGATGTCTTCGGCGCGTTGGCGCAGAGCAGGTAGCGGAATAGGAACTGTACTGAGGCGGTAATAGAGGTCTTCGCGGAACTTGCCAGAAGCAATCGCTTTTTGCATGTTCTCGTTGGTTGCAGCTACCACCCGAACGTTGGTTTTGAGCGGTTTGGATGAACCTACTCTGATGTATTCGCCGGTTTCGAGCACGCGCAACAAGCGTACTTGCGTTTGCATAGGCAATTCGGCTACTTCGTCCAAAAAGATGGTGCCACCATTTGCCACTTCAAAATAACCCTGGCGGCTACCTTGGGCGCCGGTAAACGAGCCTTTTTCGTGACCAAATAATTCGGAGTCGATGGTGCCTTCAGGAATAGCACCGCAGTTGACGGCGATGTATTCACCGTGTTTTCTGGAACTTAGTTGGTGGATAACCTGAGGGATGATTTCCTTACCCGTACCGCTTTCGCCGGTGACAAGTACAGAAATATCTGTCGGCGCCACCTGCATGGCGATTTCCAAAGCCCGATTGAGCAATGCTGCCGAACCGATGATGCCAAAACGCTGTTTGATCTGCTGAACGTTCATGGGTGCTGGGTTTGTATTACGGTTGCGCGACGATTTCGCCCATGAGGGTTGCAGAGGTGCAGCTGGTGATGTGCACATGCACATAATTGCCTTTTTCTTGGTTTTCTTTCGGGAAAACAACCATGGCATTGCTACCCGTTCTGCCACAAAGGTGTTCTTCTGATCTTTTGGATTTTCCTTCGATCAGTACTTTTTGTATGGTACCCACCATGCGCTGATTCGAGGCCAAAGAATGAGCAAGTTGCTTTTCGATGATTTCGTTCAGGCGGCGACCTTTAACTTCTTCTGGAACGTCGTCAGCGAAGCGTCTTTCAGCTAAAGTTTTTGGACGCTCAGAATATTTAAACATGTAAGCGAAGTCGTACTGAACGAGGTCCATCAGACTCAAGGTTTCTTGATGCTCTTCTTCGGTTTCACCACAAAAACCAGTAATGACATCTGTTGAAATGGCACAACCAGGAATGAGGCGCTTGATGGCAGCGATGCGCTCGAGGTACCACTCGCGTGAATACCCGCGGTTCATGCGGTAAAGAACGTCTGTGTTGCCAGACTGTACTGGAAGGTGGATATAAGGACAAATATTTTCGTATTTCGCCATTATTTCAAGGACGTCGTCGGTCATGTCTTTGGGGTGCGAAGTACTAAAGCGCACGCGCAACAGCGGTGAAACCAACGCTACCATTTCCATGAGCTGTGCAAAATTGGTGGTAGGTTCTGCTTCATTTTTGATTTCGCCTTTCGAACTGATATTCCAGCGATAAGAATCGACGTTTTGACCAAGTAGAGTGACTTCGCGGTAACCTTTATCAAAGAGATCTTGGCATTCCGAAACAATTGTTTGAGGGTCGCGGGAACGCTCGCGGCCTCTGGTGAACGGCACAACACAAAAAGAACACATGTTGTCGCAACCGCGCATGATGGTTACAAAAGCAGAAATGCCGCCTTGGTCTAGTCTGACAGGTGAGATATCTGCATAGGTTTCGTCGCGAGACAACAACACGTTAACGGCTTTTTGGCCGGTGCCAACTTCATCGATGAGATTCGGTAAGTCGCGGTAGGCATCTGGGCCAGCCACTAAATCGACGAGTTTTTCTTCGTCGAGTAAGTTCTTCTTCAAGCGCTCGGCCATACAGCCTAAGATACCCACTACTAATTCTGGATTGCGTTCTTTTTTGATTTTGAATTCGGTGAGGCGATTGCGCACGCGTTGCTCGGCGTTTTCTCTAATGGAGCAAGTGTTGAGTAAAATGACGTCAGCGTCGTCGATGTTGCGTGTGGTTTGGTAACCTTGATCTGAAAGAATAGAGGCAACAACCTCGCTGTCCGAGAAGTTCATTTGACAACCATAACTTTCTAGATACAATTTCTTTGCGTCTGAATTGTTGGCTGTTGGTATTTCTAAGGCCGAGCCCTGAACGGACTCATCTATCACTTTGTTTTCGTATTCCATGGGTTTTCTTGAACTGCAAAAATAGGGCAAATTCAAACTACTGACAAATTGGCAGCAAAGGAACTCTCCAAACAATTCAAAAAAAATAACCATAGGTTAAGGTAAAATCCGCACAAAAATGCAACTGACATGTTGATGTATGAATTGTTTTCCTTTTACATTTGTCCCCTAAAATCTCCTTATGGCCAAAAATCTTGTTATTGTCGAGTCTCCTGCAAAAGCAAAAACAATCGAGGGTTATCTCGGTAAAGACTTCATTGTAAAATCGAGCTACGGGCACGTCCGAGACCTTGCCAAAAAAGGAATTGCGATCGACCTCGAAGCCAATTTTACACCGCAATACGAAGTCAGCCCCGACAAGAAACAAGTGGTAGCCGAACTCAAAAAATTAGCAAAGGCAGCCGAAACGGTATGGCTAGCAACCGATGAAGACCGCGAAGGAGAAGCCATTTCTTGGCACTTATACGAAACACTCGAGCTCCAAAAGAAAGACACCAAGCGCATTACTTTCAATGAAATCACCAAAACGGCGGTAACCCGTGCCATTGAAAATCCGCGTCAGATCAACCAAGAACTTGTAGACGCACAGCAAGCACGCCGTGTACTCGACCGCATCGTCGGATTTGAACTCTCACCAGTTCTCTGGAAAAAAGTACGCCCTAGCCTCTCAGCAGGTCGTGTTCAGTCAGTAGCAGTTAGACTCATCGTTGAACGCGAACGCGAAATCGACAAATTCAATTCCGAAGGATTTTACCGCGTCCAAGGCGAATTCATGAGCGAAAACGGCTTATTAACAGCCGAGCTCAACCAACAACTCTCCGACAAAAAAGCGGCGCAAGCACTTTTAGCAGAAGCACAAAACGCCAAATTCAGCGTTGAAGATGTGCAACAAAAACCCGCAACCAAAACACCAGCAGCTCCGTTTACAACCTCCACACTTCAACAAGAAGCCAGTCTTAAAATCGGGTTTTCGGTGAGCAAAACCATGAGCGTCGCGCAAAGACTTTACGAAGCAGGGCACATCACTTACATGCGTACCGACTCCGTCAATTTATCGCAAACCGCTATTGATGCGGCGCAAATTGCCATTACAGATCTTTACGGAGCTAACTACTCCAAACCAACGAAATACAGCACCAAAAGTGCAGGCGCACAAGAAGCCCACGAAGCCATTCGTCCTACTGACTTCACCAAGCCAAGTATCAATGCAGAACGCGACGAACAACGCTTGTACGAACTCATTTGGAAACGCGGTATCGCCAGCCAAATGGCCCATGCCCAACTCGAAAGAACAACCATTAAAATCAGTGGCCTCAGCACACCCTATTATTTCCAAGCGAAAGGTGAGGTCTTGATCTTCGACGGATTTTTAAAAGTGTATTTAGCGACCAATCTCGACGACGACGCTGAAGAAGGCAACGAAACCGAAGGCTTGCTTCCGAAAGTAACCGTTGGCGCACCACTCACCTTACAACAAAGTACCGCTACTGAGCGTTTTAGCCGACCGCCATCGCGTTATGTCGAGGCTTCGTTAGTGAAGAAACTCGAGGAGCTTGGTATTGGTCGTCCGTCTACTTACGCACCAACAATTTCTACCATTCAAAAGAGAAATTACGTCGAAAAACAAGAACGCGAAGGCGCTATTCGCACCTATGCACAGCTGATCTTAAATCAAGACGGCGTTCAGGAAATCGAAAAATCTGAAACCACAGGTAAAGAAAAAAACAAGCTCTCGCCTACCGATATCGGTATTGTCGTGACCGACTTTTTAGTTGACAATTTTGAGCAAATTCTCGATTATCAATTTACAGCCAAAGTAGAAGCCTCTTTTGATGAAATCGCCAATGGCCAACTCAACTGGACCGACATGCTCCAGTCTTTTTATGGCCCTTTTCATTCGACAGTAGAAAACACACTCGAACACTCGGAACGTGCTACAGGAGAACGCGAGCTCGGTACCGACCCTAAAAGCGGTCGCAAGATCATTGCCCGCATTGGCCGTTTTGGCCCCATGATTCAAATTGGCGACGAAAAAGCCGATGGGCTCAAACCGCAATTTGCTTCTTTGCAAGCCACACAATCCATCAATAATATTACACTCGAAGAAGCACTCAAACTTTTTGAATTGCCAAAAGTACTTGGTGAATTCGAAGCAGAAGTGGTGAAGGTTAACATTGGTCGTTTTGGCCCTTATGTGCAAATTGGCAAGCGCTTTTGCTCCATTCCAAAAGAAGAAGACCCAATGTCAATAAGTTTGGAAAGAGCAATAGAATTAGATGCCATCAAGCGCGATGAAGCCGCAAAAGCCCTCATCAAAACCTTTGATGAAAACCCAGATGTACAATTGCTCAATGGCCGTTACGGTGCCTACCTCAAGATAGGTAAAGACAACTTTAAATTACCAAAGGACTGTAAACCAGAAACTTTGAGCTTAGCTGAATGCTTAGAAATTGCGGCAAATCAGCCTGCAAAAAGTGCAAAAAAACGCCCAGTTCGAAAAAAATAACTATTATTGATTGAAAAAAATCAAATGAACGGTAGTATCAACAAAGTTATTTTAATCGGAAATTTGGGCAAAGACCCAGATGTCAGACGTTTGGAAAATGGAGCTGTTGTTGCCTCATTTCCACTTGCTACTTCAGAAATTTACACCGACAAACAAAGCGGCGAAAAAAAAGAAAGCACCGACTGGCACGATATCGTACTTTGGCGCGGCTTGGCTGAAGTAGCTGACAAATACCTGCGTAAAGGCACCAAAATTTACGTGGAAGGAAAGCTCAAGAAACGCTCCTGGACCGACAAAGAAGGCCAGACACGCTACGCTACAGAAGTAGTTGGAGACGACCTCACCATTTTAAGCCGCCCTGAACAACAAGACCGCCCTTCCAATTACGGTAACGAAGGTAAACCCAATCCGCCATCACCCATGACAGGTTTGAGCGCCGCTTCCGACGACAACCTTCCCTTTTAACTTATGAACAGTTCCATAGAACCTCCGAGTCTTCGCGCATCGCTAATTGGTCTTCCTTCCCACATCAGCGATGCAAGCTACCTCTATCTGCTGATCATTATTTTGCTCCTCTTGCTATCGGCTTTTGCCTCTGGATCGGAAAGCGCTTATTTTTCGCTCAAACCCAAAGACAACGCCGCTATCAAGGAAAATCCTTCAGCACGCGCCAAACTGATCCTCAAACTGCTTGCTAAACCCCAAGAATTACTTGCTACCATACTCATTTTCAATAATTTTGTCAATGTAGGCATCGTCATTTTATCGTCATTTGTACTCAACGATATCTTTCCACCGCAAGACGGCTTTTCCCCACTCCGCTTTGTTGTTGAAGTCATTGGTATTACGCTCATCATTTTGCTATTCGGCGAGGTCATTCCGAAAATATTTGCCAACCGAAATGCCCTTAGTGTGAGTTTTCTAGCCGCATACCCCTTGCGTTTCATCAGTAAAATGCCCCCCGTTTCTTGGCTGAAACATGTCTTGGTATGGGGCACCAATTTTATTCAGAAGTTAAACAATAAAGGTGCTACCATAGATCAAAACGAACTCGAACAAGCTGTTGCCCTCACCAAAGCTGAGGCCGGTTCTGATGAAGAACAACGCATTTTAGAGGGCATTGTACGCTTTGGACGAACAGAAGCCTCTGAAATCATGACCCCTCGGGTAGAAGTCGAGGACATCGATGCGGCCGATTCCTTTCACGACGTATTAGAAAAAATCATTGAAGTAGGCTACTCTCGGATTCCGGTTTTTGAGCAAAGCCCAGATAACATCATCGGTATCCTTTACATCAAAGATTTATTGCACCACTTAGATCAAGAAGCTACTTTCAATTGGCAACAAGTGCTCCGAAAGCCCTATTTTGTACCAGAAAACAAAAAAATAAATGACCTCCTGCAAGAATTCCGCAACATGAAAATGCACATGGCTGTGGTTGTAGATGAATATGGCGGGGCAAGCGGAATCGTTACCTTGGAGGATATACTCGAGGAAATTGTAGGCGATATCACGGACGAATTCGACGACACAGAAATTCAATATACCAAACAAGCCGAAAACATCTTCGTTTTTGAAGGCAGAACCTCGCTCAACGACCTGCTCAAAATTATTGGCGAAAAGCACGAAGAACATATTGAAGCTGCTCGTGGCGAGGCAGAAACACTTGGCGGTCTGATCATCGAAGTTGGTGGTCGGATTTTAAAAAACAATGAGTATATCCTGTTGGGGCCACTCAAATTGATCGTAGAGTCTTCGGACAAAAAACGCGTTAAATCGGTTAAAGTACAGATCCATGAAAACGAATAGTTTCCTTTTAGGCTTGTTAGTAATTTTACTTGCAACAAGCGCTTGTAACGATGCCAATCCGGTACCTAAACCAAGTACTTTTCTTCGGACAGAATTCCCCGAACATGCCTACCGCCCATATTTAAGTCCTCAAAACTTTAGTTTCAGCTTGGCCGATTTGTATATGCCTAAAACCTTTGAGCAAGCTAAAACCAATTACAGCGTTCAAGAAATAGACTTAGGTCCCTTAAACGGCACGCTTTTTCTCTACTACTTGCGCTTGCCAAGTAAAGATTCCCTTTCAGAAATCATCAATTTTGCAAACGACAAAGTAGATGAGCACAAAATCATGGCTGACAAAATCGATTTTGAACAAATCATCGAGCCTCAAAAACGCGTCTATGGTACTTTCTTTGAACTCAAAGGAAATGTCGCCACCAATTTCCAGTTTTATCTTACCGACTCCACACAACATTTTCTGCGCGGTGAGGTCCTGCTCAATTGCAGACCCAATTACGACTCCCTGCGTCCAACACTTCAATATCTAAAAACCGACCTACAAACGTTGATCAAAAGTTTCAAATGGAACTAACAGGCAATAACAGGGTGGTCATTGCATTTGGATCCAATCTTGGGAACAAAGCAGAAAACATCAATAAGGCGATTTCCCAAATAAATCAAACCTGTGGAAAGGTGGCGCAAATCTCTTCGTTTCACCGCAGTGAGCCAATGGGCTTTGACTCGTTCAATGAATTTCTGAACGGCTGTCTTTTGTTGTTGACCGATTTATCCCCTCAAAATCTTCTCATCCAACTAAAAGAAATAGAAGTATCGATGGGACGAATCAAAACGTCTGATCACTACGAAGATCGACTTATTGACCTCGATATCATTTTATATGAAAATCTTTGTATCCAGACGCCAAATCTTCAAATTCCACACCCGAAATATCAAGAGCGGGCCTTCGTACTTGAACCTTTAATGGAGCTTGATTTGGGTTTTTCACCCTTTTGATTCCAAATTCTAGCAGCTTAATTGAAACATCTTTGCGTAAAAAAAGAGCATGTTAAATTAATTCCTTAATTTTGCAAGGAATCATAAAATTTAAACTCATGAATTTCACTCGCTTCAACGGAACCTTACTCATTGGAACTGCTGCGTTTTTTGTTGCATCTTGCGACCTCGTTAAAGACATCACCTACACAGTCAATCCCAACCCATTAGAAATGCACGGAGACTCCGTGAAAGTAAGCATTACCGTCAACGTTCCAGAAAAAGGAATTCAAAAGAAAGCCAAAGCGGAAATCACCCCTAAAATTGGTTCAACTGCAATCGGTACTTGGTACGTAAATGGTTCTAAAGTAACCGGCAACGGCACCACCATCGATTTCAAAACAGGCGGTACCGCTACCTTCGAAGAAACAATGGCTTACGACCCATCTATGGAAGCTGCCGATGTCGTGATCACTGGCAAACTCTACAAGCAAACTAAGGAAAAAGGTGCGTTGCCTGAAACCAAAATTGCCGACGCCACCATCATTACTCCTTACTTAGTAGACAAAACATTTAAGGTACTTACAGAGCAAGATGCTTTGGTTCGCCAATTTGACAAAACGACTACAGCAACCTTTAATTTTGAAAAAGGAAAGTCTGATGTCCGCGCCAACGAAATCAAAGACGCAGACATCCTTGCACTCATGGCCTGGTTACAAGCTGCCCAAACCAATCCTAAAATTAAAATCACTTCCATCGAAATCAACGGTTACGCCTCGCCAGACGGTGAAGTCGCGAAAAACGACAACCTTTCATCTGACCGTACTGTTGCAGCTCGCAAGGCGCTCACCGAGCTCATGAAAAAAGCGAAACTAACTGCTTATGCAGACACCAGCGCTTACAAACTTGCTAAATTCGGTGAAGATTTCGAAGGCTTTAAAAGTCAACTCGCTGCCACTACTTCTATTCCAGAAGCTGATAAAAATCTTTTTATCCGCATTCTTGAAATGACCAAAGACCCTGAGCAACGCGAAAAAGACATGGTCAATCTTGGTAAAGCCTACACCGAACTTGAGCGCGATGTCTTCCCAATGATCCGCCGTGCTGTTGTCGTTGTCAAATACACAGAATACGGTCTTACCGACGATGAACTTCGCACTGCTACGGTTCAAAACCCGAACAGTCTTTCAGTGGAAGAATTGCTCTTCACTGCAGGCAAATTAACCAAAGATGCCAACGAAAAAGCGCGTATCTACGGTATTGCTGCAGCTAATTATTCATCTGACTTCCGTACACACACCAACCTCGGTGCGACACTTTTTGAATTAGGCAACACTAAAGATGCTGCTGTTTCTTTCAAAAAAGCCAACGAAATCAAAGCCAACCCTATTTCAGACAACAACCTCGCTGCAAGTTTAATTTTAGAAGGTAATCGTGCTGCTGCTAAAAAATTACTTTCTAAGTCTAAAACATCTGTTTCTGGCTACAACTCAGGTATCATCGATATCATGGAAGGCAATTACAGCGCAGCTGACAAAAACATCACCCAAGACAGCTACAACAAAGTGCTTGCACTTATTCTTGTCAACAAACTAGATGCTGCAAGAAAAGCAAGTGCTACCCTCAATGAAACTGCTGAACTCGCTTACCTCAAAGCCATCATCGAAGCGCGCAGCGGCGCTAGTGCAGATGTTATCGTAGCCAAATTAAAAACGGCTATTTCTAAAAACAGCGCTCTTAAAGACAAAGCGAGCAAAGACCGCGAGTTCATCAAAATCATGAACGACGCCTCTTTCATCGATTTGATCAAATAACAACAATTTATATGCATAAAAAATCCTGGATTCGTTCAGGATTTTTTTTTGTCAAAAAGTAAGGTACAAAGCCAACCTTTATCACTAAATTTGAGACTCTAAAATAAAAAACAATGGACAGCAACGAATTTCGCAAATATGCCACCAAACACATGGGCATCAGCAGCATGAACGTGGACCACTATATCGAGTCTTCCATGACTCCTTACATCATTGAAGAACGCCCTTTGAACATGACGCAAATGGACGTTTTCTCACGTCTCATGATGGACCGCATCATCTTTTTGGGTACCGGTATCAACGACCAAGTAGCCAACATCATCAATGCGCAATTGCTCTTTTTAGAATCTGTCGACGCCAAAAAAGACATCCAAATTTACCTGAATTCACCCGGCGGCTCTGTATATGCAGGTCTAGGCATCTACGACACCATGCAGTACATCCGTCCTGACGTCGCTACCATTTGTACAGGCATGGCTGCCTCAATGGGTGCAGTTTTACTCTGCGCAGGTGCGGAAGGCA
>Ga0208812_1000262_pt1 | contig 12867 bp, 10 predicted proteins | sample Colrivmeta156902_FD_187689 | JGI IMG/M metagenome (GOLD analysis project Ga0208812, IMG submission 187689) | Estuarine microbial communities from the Columbia River estuary - metaG 1569-02 (SPAdes) (version 2) | ecosystem: Environmental > Aquatic > Marine > Intertidal zone > Estuary | place...
CTCAGTCCGCAGGAAGTTCTTTCAGCGCTAGAGACCAACGAAAATTGCTGTCTTATCGATATCCGCGAACCCTATGAACTGCAGACTTGCAAATTGGATTGCCAGTCTATTCCGATGGCAGAATTTACCGCAGCCTACCCTGGGCTCCAACATTTTGAAAAAGTGGTACTCATGTGTCAGTCTGGCAGGCGTGCAGAGGCGCTCGCTAATTTCATCGAAACAGAATATTCGGCCACTAATATCTATGTATTAGAGGGCGGAATGAATGCATTGATCGAGCAAAATGCTGCTCAACTTATTTGTCAATAAATGAACGCGCTCTACCAACTTCTCGATTTCATTCTGCACATCGATAATTATCTCTTCTTGCTCATCCAAGACTATGGCAACTGGATCTACGGGATACTCTTCCTCATTGTTTTTGTGGAGACGGGCCTGGTGTTCATGCCGCTGCTTCCCGGAGACTCACTGTTGTTTGCGGCTGGCACCTTTTGTGCTGGCGTTCAAATAGACAACGACTTAGCACAACTCAACCTATTTGTCGTCTTGGGCTTATTGATGACAGCAGCCATCTTAGGAGACGCTCTCAACTTTTGGATCGGGCAAAAATACGGACGCAAACTCGCTCAAATGCAAATTGGGCAATACCGATTACTCAAAGAAAAGCACTTGCATCAAACGCAAGCATTTTTTGAGAAACACGGCTCCAAAACTATTATCATCGCTCGTTTCGTGCCCATTGTGCGCACTTTTGCACCCTTTACCGCGGGTTTGGCCAACATGCGTTACAGCACTTTTTTGAAGTTCAATGTCATTGGCGGCGTGAGCTGGGTGCTGGGCCTTACGCTATTGGGCTACTTTTTTGGAAACCTAGAGGTCGTTCGAAATAACTTTGAAACGGTCATATTCGGCATTATTGGCTTGTCTTTACTTCCGATGCTCATGGCCATCGCCAAAGAAAAAATGGCTAAGCGTTGAATCGCTGAAACTCGTTTTGCAAATAAGACCTACAAATCTCCGTCGGAAACTGCTCTATCTGTGCAGAAATTTCTAAAATTTTGGCTGCCAAATCAGTGGCACTTGCTTGTTCTCCAAGGTTGTTAGCTGCCATATTGATCACCCGCAGCACTTCTTCTTTGGCATGAACGAGCATGAGCCAAGCCTGAGGCGAAACAAAGAGTTGCTGCGCAATATTGTGTTCAAACTCTTCTCGCACTGTTTTTACCAACAAACTCTGTTGCATTCTCGCATTGTTTGAAACTTGTAGTGTGCGCAATGTGAGGTTTGCAGGAGCAATGCGGTCTAAGAGTAAAATACAGCGCTGATAAGCTTCTAATTTGCTTGGTAAAAAGTAATTCTGACGCTGCAAACTCAGTTCGGTCTGCAAGGCTACCAAACTTTGGTCGTGTTGGCGCTTGACAAATAAATAGACAATAGCCACCATTGCCAAACAGACCAATAAGAAGGAAATAACAATAAAAATGAGTTCCATGCGTAAATTTTTCAGGCAAATATAGCGCTTTACGTTATTTTTACTTCATGAATCAATTGCTACTGCCATCCATTCTTTTTATTTATTTCGGGCTCCTACTTGCGATCGCTTACTTCACCTCCAAAAACGCAAGTAGCCACAGTTTCTTTACCGGCGACAAAAAAAGCCCATGGTACCTCGTTGCTTTTGGCATGATCGGCACTTCTCTTTCAGGTGTCACTTTCGTTTCTGTACCCGGCGCCGTGAGTACGAGCGCATGGCACTACTATCAATTGGTCCTCGGATTTTTCGCGGGCTATTTTGTGGTGGCTTATGTTTTACTACCGCTTTATTACAAACACCAACTCAATTCTATTTACCGCTACCTCGAACTCCGCTTGGGCCTGAGTGCTTACCAATGGGGGGCCGCTTACTTCATCTTGTCTCGGACGCTTGGCGCCACTGTGCGGCTCTACCTAGTGATCAATGTATTGCAGTTGTTTGTCTTCGAACCGATTGGTCTTGAATTTTGGCAAGCCACACTCCTCATCGTCCTGATGATACTCGCCTACACACTCAAAGGAGGTGTCAAAACCATCGTCTGGACCGACACCCTACAGACTTTCTTTATGCTGCTCGCACTTGTAGTTTGTATTGTCACCTTGCAACAACAAATGGACTTTTCTTGGTCCGAGCTTTGGGCTCACCTGCAACAAAAAGAACTGACTGAGATTTGGTCCCTGAATCCATCTAATAGCGATTTTTTCTGGAAACACTTCATAGGTGGCGCCTTTATCACCATCGCCATGACCGGCCTCGATCAAGAAATGATGCAAAAAAACATCAGTGTCAAAACGCTCAAAGACGCCCAAAAAAATATGGTAGTTTTCAGCTTCACACTCCTTATAGTCAATGCGCTTTTCCTCTTGCTGGGCAGTATCTTGAGTTATTTTGCCCTTCAAAATGGTCTCAACTACGCCCCCGACGACCTCTTCCCTCAAATCATTCAAACGTATTTGCCGAGTGGTGTTTTCATTATTTTCATCATCGGCCTCATCTCCGCGCTTTTTCCGTCTGTCGATGGCGCCATTACCGCACTCACCGCTTCTTTTTGCATTGATATCATTGGTTTTGAGCGCAAAAACTTACCCGAATCCGAACGCATGCGCCTCAAGCAAATTGTGCACATCAGTTTTGCTGTGCTCTTTACATTATTGGTCTTTTTATTCAAATGGTACAACGACAAGAGCATAGTCAATTTAATTTTCCTCATTGCTGGCTACACCTACGGCCCGCTACTCGGCTTGTTTGCCTTCGGCATTCTCACCAAAAGAAAAGCACCCGGCGCCTTCATTCCGTTCATCGTGATTTTAGCTCCGGTCTGCTGTTATGTACTGAGTCAAAATGCCGATCTCATCTGGAAGGGCTATCAATTTGGCAACGAAATGTTATTGCTCAACGGAATCCTTACTTTTGTACTGCTCCTGATCAGTAGTTTATTCTCAAAAGCGACACCTACTCATGAAACTTCTCCTCTCTGACAACCAGTTGCACTTGCGTTTTGCACCGCTTACCCTGACGCGTCCGCTAGCCGCTTTGCGCTGCGGCCTTTATACCAATGCAGAGCGCTGGCAACAATTGCTGCCAAGTGCAGAAATCGGTTTTGAGACCGAAGCATACCTTCAAAGTAAATTTCCGCACAATAACGGTATTTGGATCAATGCGCAAGTCATTCCAAATCGGCAATTAGCCAGGTCGGTTAGCCAACTTAAAACAGGTGAAAAACTGTATGTGAACGAGGTGTTGGTGGCTCAAAATGGCGCTGGTCAAGACAAAATAGAATACCCCGATTCAAACATCATCATCCTTGAAAACCGCTGGGATCTCTATCTTAAAAATGCGGCTGTTTTAAAATCAGACTTCAGCCTTGCCTGCGACAACCGCAAAAGTCAAGTATTGAGTTCAAGTAATCGCTTAATTGGCCCCGCAGACCACTTATTCATCGAAGAAGGTGCACGCATCGAAGGCGCCATTCTCAATACCCATGAAGGCCCAATTTATGTCGGAAAAAACGCCGAAATCATGGAAGGAGCTATGCTGCGCGGTCCGCTTGCTATTATGGAGGGCGCTGTTGTTAAAATGGGAGCCAAAATATACGGCGCCACCACCATTGGGCCGGAGTGCAGAATTGGTGGCGAGGTAAGCAATAGCATTTTTCTAGGGTTTGCCAACAAAGGGCACGACGGTTTTATGGGCAATGCACTCATTGGCGAATGGTGTAACCTCGGTGCTGACACCAACTGCTCTAATCTCAAAAACAACTACGGCAAGGTCAATACCTACTCCTACGAAACGCAACAACAAGTACCTACCAACGAACTTTTCATGGGCCTCACCCTCGGAGACCACAGCAAATCGGCGATCAATGTCCAATTCAATACGGCAAGTGTTGTAGGGGTCTGCTCCAATGTTTTCTGCACGCATTTCCCTCCTAAATTCGTTGCCTCTTTTCAATGGGTATCGGATGAAGGCAATGAAAAATACGATCTCGACAAAGCAATTGAGGCCGCAACTGCCATGATGACCAGAAGAAACGTGGCTTTCAGCCCAGAAGACAGACAAATTTTTGAATTCTTAGCGAAGAACTGACTTTTTTGCAGTTTTCCTGTCTTTGGCATGCATCTTGACACCTCGAACGCCTGAAACAATTTTACTATGAGCAATCTTTTTGACCAAGGTTTTTTTGGCTTAAATGGCTACGACGCCGACGCTGAGTTCATTCCACTCATTACCGCCGAGGAAGAGGAGCACATGAACAAGCAAGAATTCCCGGAAGAGCTTCCTATTTTGCCTTTGCGCAACAACGTGCTTTTTCCCGGAGTGGTTATTCCGATCACCGTTGGTCGCGATAAAAGCATTAAGCTCATACAAGAAGCCAACAAAGGCAACAAAATAATCGGGGTAGTTTCTCAAAAAAACCAAGATGTCGAGGCACCTCAATTCAATGACCTCCATCAAGTAGGGACCGTCGCGCAAATCATACGCTTGCTCAAAATGCCCGATGGCAGCTCTACTGTGATCATTCAAGGGAAGCGCCGTTTTGAAATGGTACAAGCAACCCAGACCGAACCCTACATGAAGGCAAAGGTACGCGTGCTCACTGAGCAAGCCCTAGATGCAGCCAATAAAGAACTCGAGGTCATGTTCAATACCATTAAAGACCTCGCCCTGCAAATCATCCGCGAAAGCCCCAATATCCCCTCCGAAGCACAATTTGCCATCGGCAATATCGACAGTCCAAGTTTCTTGGTCAATTTCATCTCTTCCAATATGAATGCGGATGTCGCCAAAAAACAAGCTATGCTCGAAGAAATGGACATGAAAAAACGCGTCATGATGGTGCTCGAGCACCTCACCGCCGAGATCCAAGTCCTCGAAATGCGCAATGAAATTCAAAATAAAGTGCGCAAAGACCTCGACAAACAACAACGCGAGTACTTCTTGCACCAACAAATGCGCACCATCCAAGACGAGCTCGGCGATAACCCACAAATTGCAGATGCCCGCGAGCTCGAAAAGCGCGCTCAACACAAAAAATGGGACGAGCGCGTGGCCAAACTTTTTGGTAAAGAACTCGAGAAATTACAGCGCATGAACCCTCAGGGTGCAGAATACACCGTGCAACTCAATTACCTCGACCTTTTGCTAGAACTCCCCTGGAATGTCTACAGCAAAGACAAACTAGACCTCAATGCAGCAAAGCGCATTTTAGAACGCGATCATTTTGGTTTAGAAAAAGTAAAGGAGCGCATTTTAGAATACTTAGCAGTGCTCAAACTCAAGGGCAACATGAAAGCGCCTATCTTATGTTTTTATGGGCCTCCTGGGGTGGGTAAAACCTCTTTAGGCAAGTCTATTGCCGAGGCACTTGGCAGAAAATACGTCAGAATGTCGCTGGGCGGCCTGCACGACGAAGCAGAAATTAGAGGTCACCGCAAAACGTATATCGGCGCCATGCCGGGCCGCATCATGCAAAACCTCAAAAAAACCGAAACAGCCAACCCTGTTTTTGTCTTAGACGAAATTGATAAACTAGGACGTAGCAATCATGGTGACCCGTCTTCGGCACTTCTCGAAGTATTGGACCCAGAACAAAATGGCAATTTCTACGACAACTACGTCGAAACCGAGTTTGACCTTTCTAAAGTATTGTTTATCGCTACCGCCAACAACCTCCAAAGCATCCAAGGTCCTTTACTCGACCGCATGGAAATCATCGAGGTCAATGGCTATACGCTCGAAGAAAAGATAGAAATCGCCAAGCGCCACCTCCTACCCAAGCAAATCGCCGCACATGGCATCGGGAAAAACGACATCTTAATCGATAAAAAACTATGGCAGCAAATCATCGAGTCCTACACCTTTGAATCGGGTGTGCGTGGCCTCGATAAAATGGTAGCCAAATTGGTGCGCAACCGTGCGCGGCAAATTGCCATGGAAGAATCTTTTGAAGCCAAACTCAGTCCAGACGACCTCTTCACCTTTTTGGGTGCGGGCCGTATGCGCACCAAATACGACAACAACGATGTCGCGGGCGTAGTGACGGGCCTGGCCTGGACGGCCGCTGGTGGTGACATTTTATTCATCGAAAGCCTCATTTCTAAGGGGAACGGTAAATTAAACCTTACTGGGAATCTAGGGGAGGTCATGAAAGAATCTGCCGTTATTGCATTGGAATACCTTAAAAGTCACCACGAACTCCTAGACCTTGATCCCGAAGTATTTGCCCATCACAACGTCCATATTCACGTTCCAGAAGGTGCAACACCCAAAGATGGTCCAAGCGCAGGTGTCACTATGCTCACCGCCCTCGCCTCTTTGTTCACGCAGCGAAAGGTCAAGAAAAACCTCGCCATGACCGGCGAAATCACCCTGCGCGGCGACGTCTTGCCTGTAGGAGGCATCAAAGAAAAAATATTGGCAGCCAAGCGCGCAGGCATCACCGACCTCATTTTGTGCAGTAAGAATAAGCAAGACGTCGATGAAATCCCTGCTGTTTACCTGAAGGGCCTCAAAATTGACTACGTCAGCAAAATGTCTGAAGTTCTGCAATTGGCCTTGCTAAAGGAAAAAGTGAGTACGCCTAAATCGTTGGTCGTTCCCGAGAAAAAGTAATGTCTGGTCCTTATCCTCATGTTGTGGTGTACGACGGCGTTTGCTTGCTCTGCAATCGCCTGATCAAATACTTACTCAAAAAAGACCGACAGCAACTCCTGATGTTCAGCACTTATCAGGGCTTACCTGATGTGATTTCCAAAAAAGGACTTCAATTTCCGATGGAAGAAAGTATTTCATACTACCGAAAAGGAGTTTGGTGGCAGCAAAGCAATGCCATTCTACTGATTTACAAAGATATTCACGGGGCTTTTCACTGGTCTCAAATCGCGTGGATATTCCCGCGTGTTGCTAGAGATTTCATCTACCGAATCATTTCCAAAAACAGATACCGTTGGTTTGGCAAGCGCGAAAGCTGCCTCCTGCCTGAACCTTCAATCCGCGCTCGTTTTATTGGTTAAAATATTGTAAATTGGAGGCTAAAATTGCTCGCTATGCCTAAAATTTACCTGCCCATTCTCTTGTTGCTAACCTTTCTCTGCACAACTCTAGTAAGGGCGCAACAAATGCCAAAGCCTTCTTCGGTCGAAATTGCGACCCTACCCAATTGGGCGCAACTCATGTACAGCGAGCAGCCCAACGTTCAAATGGTGCAGAATGCGTATCAAGATTATTACCGCAATCAGCCCTTTGTCAAGAATTACCATACCCAGTATTACAAGCGTTGGATCCGTCAAAACCAATATTTCGTCGATAACGAAGGTTATGTTGTTCAACTCAGCGCGCAAGAACAACAGAAGCAAACCCAAGCTTATCTCAACAAACAAGAAATGCAAACCAAAACCTCTAACTGGAGTGTGGTGGGCCCCATTACCAATTACCAACAAGGACTTACTCAAGGATCAGGACAAACCAATGTCTACAGTTTTGATCAATGTGCAGGCCAACCCAATACTTGTTATTGTGGCACCGAACCTGGAGAGGTGTATAAAAGCACCAACGGCGGGCTCAATTGGCAACTTGTATCCAAAACCATCGATTTCGGCTCAGGTGTTACGGCTGTCGAGGTGCATCCGGCCAATCCGAATTTTATATTAGCTGGTGGCAATAAGGGCATTTTTCTCAGCACTGACGGCGCTCAAAACTGGATCAATACCTTGCCAAGTACAGGCTTAAATGTCAATGAAATCTATATTTTGCCGAGCAATCCGAGTATCGTATTGGCAGCCACCGACAAAGGCTTGTACCGAAGCACCGATGCCGCCCAAACCTGGACCCAATTATTTACCCAAAAAACATACGACATCAAACAAAAACCCGGTAGCTCGCAGGTTCTTTATTTACTCAAAAACAACCCCGCGCTCATTCGTTGTGAGTTCTTTGTTTCCACCGACGGCGGCCTTACTTGGGTTTTGCAAGACAATGGATGGTATAACTCCACTGATCCTGCGCGCATAGATGGTGGCGGAAGACTTGCCGTTAGTGCAGCCGACCCCGAGCGCGTATACGCCTACTTGATTGGAGATTCAAAACCCAATGATGTCGGTTACATTGGTTTGTATAGAAGCAACAATGCTGGTCAAAGTTGGACCCTACCTAATGCTCCTGTTGGCGGCCCCTACAGCGCTACTCACATCAATCTCGCACAGGGCACGCCTACTTGGAATTACCACCAAGGCTTTTACAATTGCGCTTTGGTGGCCAACCCAACCGACGCAGATGAGTTATTGATTGGCGGCCTCAACCTGTACCGCAGCACAGATGGTGCGGCTACTTTTGCTTCGGTTTCTGGCTATGTCGGAGGTCCGCTGAGCTTGCACGTCGATAACCAAGATTTCAGGGTAATCGGCAACCAAACCTGGATCACCACTGACGGAGGAATTTACCGCAGTTATGATTTCGTCAATACGCAGCCCGATTTTTATATGTCTGGCGTACATGGTTCTGATTATTGGGGTTTTGACAACGGATGGAACGAAGATGTGCTCGTTGGCGGGCTTTACCACAATGGCAATTTAGCCCATCACGAAAATTATGGTGCCGGCAACTTTTTGGAATTAGGTGGTGGAGAAGCGCCCACAGGTTATGTGAATCCTGGAGACAACAAACTCACTTATTATTCGGATGTTGATGGCAAGCGCATTCCAGCGACGCTCGACGGCGCAATTCAAAATGCCTCGTTTGGCATCAATCCAAACGAAAGCTATTGGGCGGCAGAATCGACCGAACTCGTTTTTCATCCCAATTGCTATTCCATAGCATACACAGGTAAAGAGCATCAACTCTTTAGAACAACTGATCAGGGTGCATCTTTTGAATTGGTCCAGACTTTTGGCTCCAACCCAAACGAACGCATCAACTACATCGAAATCGCCTCCGATAACCCTCAAATCATTTACCTCAACCAGAAAGCGGCAAGCGGCAGCACAGGTAAGCTCTGGAAAACGAGCGATGGCGGCCTCTCCTGGACACAGCTCAGCATTCCTGCCGGCAACTCGAGCCGCATGCTATTGGCGCTCAACCCCGCCAACGCACAAGAACTTTGGTTGGCGTATCCGAGCGGCGCCAATGGTTTCAAAGTATTCAAGAGTACAAATGGTGGCACCAACTGGCAGAACCTCACGAGCAGTTTGCTCAACAATGAATCAGTGCAGTCTTTGGTGCACATAGCAGGCACTGATGGCGGTATTTACGTAGCTACCAACTACGCTGTTTATTACCGCAACAATACCAGTGATTTTGTTTTGGAAAACAACGGCTTGCCTTTATTTACCAATGGCAATATCCTCAAGCCATTCTATCGCGATCAAAAAATACGCTTGGCGAGTTACGGCAAAGGAATTTACGAAAGCGAGCTCGTCGAAAACCCTACAGAAGTATTGGCCCGCATTACCGTTGATCAACTGAGCCAAACAGCAATTTGTGCCGTAGACTCTTTTTACTTCGACGATTACTCTTTCTTGAGTCATCAGAATGCGACCTGGCAATGGACTTTTCCGACCGGAAGCCCCAGCAGCTCCAATTTGCGGAATCCGGCCGTTTATTTTCAAAATGCTGGACAGCACCTCGCTGTTTTGCAAATTACAGATGCCAATGGCCATACCGATACCGACTCGCTGTATGTCTCGCTTTCTTTCTTTAGTTTTCAGACTGGTATTCAAGAAGATTTTCAGCAGCAGTTTTTACCCCAAGGCTGGAGTGTTGTGGATCACAACGGCAATGGCACCTGGACGCTTTCCACGAGTACCGGTGGTTTTGGCAACTCGAGCCAAGCTACTTTCTTCAATAATTACGACATCGACTCTCAAGGCAGTTTCGATGATTTAATTATACCCTTGGAAACGAGTTACCTATCCACGCAACCCTACCTCTATTTTGATGTCGCCTACGCGCGCTGGGGCAGCGGCTATTCCGATTCTTTACAAGTCGTCGTTTCTTCAGATTGTTTTGCAACTGAGCAAGTCTTGTATTTCAAAGGAGGAGAAATCTTGGCAACATCTCCAGACAACCAAAGTTTTTTTACACCAACCAATGACCAATGGCGCACAGATTCCGTAGACCTCAGTGCTTATAACAATCAAGGAAACATTCAAATTGCTTTTAGAAATATTGGCGACTGGGGCAACTGTCTTTATTTGGACAACATCCTCATCGGCTCTATGGCCAACCTGAGCGAAATTAAACCAGTAAAAAGAGCGATCTACCCCAATCCTGCATGCCCAGGTAGCACCATTCACCTGAGCGGCCCGCAAGCAACGTACGTAAGATTGCTCGACATGAAAGGCAAAGAAGTATTCCGTACGCAAACTGATTCAGAAATTCAATTACCGCCAGACCTCGAGTCGGGAACTTATTTGCTTCAAATTCATGGGGAACAACTCATCAGCAATCACACCATTGTCGTTATTGATTAAACAAAGCATTCCTAAGAAAGATTTCGTGGATTTGGCATAATTTATGATATTTGCACAGAAATCTATTTTTATGCGCTTTTTACTTGTTTTCGTTTTAAGTCTTTTCAGCCTGAGCGCTATGGCGCAAGATGCCAAAGCACAAGGAATCCTCGATAAATTATCGACCAAAATGAAGGGAATGAAATCCTTCTACATCGAATTCAATGCCAGTGTCAAAAACAGCACTACCGGCACCAACGAAAACGAAATCGGCAAAGGGTGGGTAAAGGGCAATAAATTCTATGCTTCTTATGGCGACAACACCATGATTTGCAACGGCGTCAAAACCTGGACCATCGTCAAAGACGAGCGTTCGGTTTACGAGTCCGATGCAAGTGCCGACGACGAAGAGTCGATCAACCCTAAGCGCCTCATGACCATCTGGGAAACCGGCTTCAAGAACAAATACGACCACGAAGACAAGCTCAACGGCGAGCCTGTTCATGTGATCAATCTATATCCAAAAGTCCCGTCAAAAGCTGAATACCACACCATCATTCTCTATATTTCCAAAACAGGAAACGAGCTTTTGAAGGCGAGCATGAAAGCCAAAGATGGCACCACCATGACCTATGTGGTTACGAAATTTACGGCCAACCCAGACATCGACGATGCAAAGTTTGTCTTTGACAAAAAGAAGTATCCGGGTTATCCAGTCATTAAGGATTAGGAGGTCAAGCTTTTAAAGGTTCAGGATCAACGCTTGAGCATGCGGTCCATTTCGCGCTTGTCGTCTTTTTCTTTGAGGTCTTGTCGTTTGTCGTGGAGTTTTTTACCCGTTGCGCAAGCAAGCTGAATTTTCACCCAACCTTTTTCGGACAAAAAGAGCTTGAGCGGCACCAAAGTATGCCCTTTGATTTTCAAGAATTTTTCTATACGCACAATTTCTTTGCGCTGTAAAAGCAACTTGCGATCTGCCCTCGGCTTGTGGTTGTAAAAAGAACCGTTTTCGTATTCGGTGATGTGCATATTGCGCAACCACACCTCCCCTTTCTCAAACAAGCCGTAAGACTCTAAAATACTGGCCTTTCCGTTGCGTATACTTTTGATTTCTGTTCCGGTCAGGACAATACCCGCTTCGAAAATTTCATCGAGATGAAATTCAAAACGAGCGCGTTTGTTGCGGATATTGAGTTCCTTGTTGGCCATGTTTGCAAAGTTACTAATTTTAAGCCATGCAAATTCCGTCGATTTACTTAGAGCAAGCCGTTGATCAATTAGCGAGTTTACCTGGTGTTGGACGCCGTACAGCGCTCCGATTAGCACTGGATTTACTGCAGCGCAACGACACTGCCATCGATGATTTCGTGACGGCGCTCAGTGCCCTCAAAGACAAAGTACTCCGCTGTCTGACATGTGGCAACATCAGCGACACCCCTATTTGCGGAATATGTAGCCATCCCAAACGAGACCCGAGTATCATTTGCGTGGTAGAAGACATCCGAGACGTTATGGCCATCGAGTCGACGAGTACATTTAATGGCTTGTATCACGTTCTAGGTGGTCTTATTTCACCGATGGATGGCATTGGTCCACAAGCGTTGAATATTTCGAGTTTGCCGCTGCGCATTGAGAAAAGCGCACCTAAGGAAATCATTTTGGCGCTGAGCCCAACAATGGAAGGCGACACCACCAATTTCTATATTTACAAGAAAATAAAGGACTACAACTTGCTTATTACACGCATTTCTAGAGGAATAGCCGTTGGTTCAGAGCTACAATATGCCGATGAACTCACACTCGGGCGCAGCTTACAACAGCGCCAAGTTTTCGACTTAGCACAATAAATGGAATGCTGACTTTTTAGTCGATCTTAAAGACCCTTGTATTCTTTTTGAGGTAGCGCATCCCCAGGCCAAATACAACGATGAACACAGCCATGCCAAGAAGTTCCCATTGATTGGGTTTGAATATACCAAGAATATAGGTCTGAAAAAGCAGCAAGACCCAAGCGGTGGTCATGGAAGCGGCCCAACCCGAGTATTCGTTTTCAAGCACTACTTTAATTGAAAAGGGCTGAGGATTGGCTTTGAATTTCCAGAAAGCCGGTAATAAAAGCGGGGTTTGACTTTTCCAATCCAGATAAGCCTGACCAAATTTTCGGGTTAAAAATTGTTCTTCTGCATAAATGATGAGGCGGTAATAGGCCACAAACAAAACTAAAAACAACGGCACCAACCAATCTATACCTGTAAAAACGGCCCAACCAATATAGGTAGTAATATTGCCAAGATACAACGGATGGCGAACCATGGAGTATATGCCAGTAGAGTTGACAGCTTCAGCGACTTGTTCGTCGCGGTTGCGCCCGGATGTGTGTGCTGCGCG
>Ga0208812_1000310_pt1 | contig 11476 bp, 9 predicted proteins | sample Colrivmeta156902_FD_187689 | JGI IMG/M metagenome (GOLD analysis project Ga0208812, IMG submission 187689) | Estuarine microbial communities from the Columbia River estuary - metaG 1569-02 (SPAdes) (version 2) | ecosystem: Environmental > Aquatic > Marine > Intertidal zone > Estuary | place: USA...
CAGCGCGTTGCGCGATGTCGTCGAGTGTGAGCAAATAGGGAGTGCCGCGCAGGTTGAGGCTGAGAGGGCCTTTGGAAAAACCACAGAACTTGCATTTGAAAGTGCACACGTTGGTGTAGTTGATATTGCGGTTATGCACCCAGGTGATGGTGTCGCCAACAGCGCGCTTGCGCAGGTCGTCGGCAAATTCAGCAATTGCATTGACTTCGCGACCACGAGCGCGGAAGAGCGCAACAATTTGCTGTTCATCGGGAAGGTCGCCGGCTTCAACACCATCAAAGATTTCGCGTAGTTCTCCAGAAATCTTTGTGGCGCCTGGAATGAGGATTGGTGGTTTGTTGTTTGCGCCTGAATACCACTGTGTTGAGCGGTGTCCGACCAAAACAACTTCAGCGCCATCGAGCACAACATCGGCTGCTGTTACTTTTTCGGGCCAAATTGCGCCTGGGTCGTCACGGCCAAGACCTTCTGCATCGGCACGGTCCATGACAGGAAATTGCACTGCAGGGTCAATCCAGCGAGCAGGTTCACGAACATATTCGGGGTAGATGGTGAGGCGTGGTGCGAGTTCGTAGCCGCGTTGCGAAGTAACTTCTCGCAGCCGGTCGAGTGCTGGCCATGGGCGTTCGGGGTTCACGTGGTCGGCAGTAACAGGGGAGACCCCGCCCCAGTCGTCGATACCTGCATCGAGCAAAATGCCAAAGTCGTCAGACAAGTTGGGTGGTGCTTGCAAGTGAATGGAGTCGGGCAAGATGAGCCGTGCCATTGCAATGCTCCACAAGTATTCGTCTTCTGGGCAAGGAGCTTCATGTTGCATGCCTGTGCGTGGTTTTGGCAAAAAGTTCTGCACAATCACTTCTTGTACGTGTCCGTATTTTTCGTGCGATGCAGCAATGGCCTCTAAAGCAGCGATGCGATCTTCGCGGTCTTCACCAATGCCCACCAAAATGCCGGTGGTGAATGGGATGCTGAGCTCGCCAGCCCACTGCAACGTGTCGAGTCGGCGTTGTGGAACTTTGTCTGGCGCGCCGCGGTGACACGGAAGATCATCACGCAGAGTTTCAATCATCATTCCTTGTGAAGGTGATACCTTTCGCAGAAGTGCTAGTTCATCTTCGTAGAGCGCTCCGGCATTTGCGTGTGGCAACAACCCAGTTTCACTGAGCACCAGTTGCGCCATGTCGTGCAAATAATGCACGGTGCTATCGAATCCATTTGCCTTCAACCATTGCGCTGCTATGTCGTAGCGCAATTCAGGACGCTCGCCAAGAGTGAAGAGTGCTTCGTGACAACCTTGCTTGGCACCGGCTTTTGCAATGTTGAGCACTTGCTCTGCCGAGAGGAATGGGTTTTCGAGGCGTGCCGGGGGCTGCGCAAAAGTGCAATAGCCACAGGTGTCGCGGCACAACATGGTGAGGGGAATAAACACCTTGGGTGAATAGGTGACGCGCGTTCCAAAAAGTGAGTCGCGTCGTGCCGAGGCAAGGGCGAGCAATTCAGAGAGTGGAGTATCTAGCGAGGGTCGCTGGGACAGCATGAAGAAACCTTTTCCGGTAACCGTTCCTGAGGAACGAACTGAGTATGTCTGCCAGCGCTCAACGGCAATGCTTCGGGAGCTAGAAATCCGAGGCATTACCTACATGTCGAGCAAGATGACTGTAGCGCAGGTGGCGGCGGGGTTGCTAGTTCAGGGCCTAGTCGGGAACAGCAGCAAAAAGCGCACGCACATTGTGGCTATTGAGTGGCAAGCGGTGCCCCGTGCGACTAATGAAACCCAATTGCACCCCGGAAACGGGGTCGAGCACAGTGAAGAGTTGTTCGTGGCCATCGTGGTCAACAATGACGTCGGTGAGCAAAGGGACTCCTATTGCCGATAGGGCCTGTTGCGTGAAGCCAGCATTGAGCACCTCTATGGCAATGTGCTGTACGCCCGAGCCATGTTCATCGAGGTGAGCTTGTACGGCGGCATCGTTGCCGGCGCCGAGAAGAACTACTAAAACGCCACCAGCTTCGGCAAGAAACATTTCTGTGTCGTCGGTGGGCGAGACGCGGAATCCCATTTGAGTAAAAAACGAACAAGCAGCGGTGATGTCGGTAACGGCAACAACAACATGGTCGATGCGACACGCAACAGTGTCGAGAGCGGAAGCCCCGTTCATCTCGGCATCTTTCAGTGGTGCCGACTCACCGAGGCCATGTGCTACTTCGATGCGATGAGTTTCTGCAAGCAATGTGCGGAAAATCTGTTCAGCAAAGTCGGCATCAACATTTTTATCAATGGCCCACTGCCTGCGGGTGGTGAGTACTTCGCGAACGCGTTGTGGCTGAATGACTGCTGCATCAACTTGCGATTTCACTTCGGCGACTTCTTTGCATACGTCGAGTCGACGCGCAAGAAGTTCAACAATGCCCTGATCGATGCTGTCGATTTCGTTGCGTAGCACCGACAGTTGTTGTGAAATGTCGCTCATTTGGAAATGTGTGCAGTCAGTAGTCGTTCAACGTGTTTGGCAAGAACATCCATTTCAATGTTCACTCTGTCGCCGGCACGGCGCACGCCAAGGGTGGTGACCTCGCAGGTGTGCGGAATAACAGCAACATCAAAAGTGTCGTCACCTAAATTGAAAGCAGTGAGGCTGATGCCATCGACGGTGACGGAACCTTTCTCAACGAGATACACCATGAGTTCTGGAGCAATGCGAATGCGCAACTCGGGAGCGGCTTGCACCACAGTTCCTACGCCATCAACATGGCCAAGCACAATGTGTCCGCCAAGACGTTCGCCAAGGGCCATGGGCCGCTCGAGGTTCACCACAGCGCCATCTTCAATGTCGTTCAAGTTGGTGCGTTGGTAGGTTTCTTCACTCACATCGGCTTCCCACCATGAATTTCCAGCAGTGGTGTCTGACGACACAAGGGTCAGACAGCAGCCATTCACGGCAATAGAAGCCCCCATCTCGCTGCCTTCCAGCACGGTTGACGCGGAAATCCGCAATCGGGGTCCGCGACGGGAGATGACTCGGCCAAGCTCTTCAACAATTCCAGTGAACACGGGGCAAGGTTACCCCTCGCAGGTTGGTGGTGGTGTGTCTATTCCATAGCCTGTAGAGGTCCAGCAAGGCCCGCCCATCATTACGGGGGGAGAGCGTCGCTGAGATGCCCGCGGCCAATTGGCTGCGAGCGACCCACCATATATACAAAGTGAGGCACCCATGCCAGAAAAGGCACCAAAGCAGACCACCATCGCCGTGCACCAACAGCACGCGACCGATACCGGCTCTCCAGATGTTCAGATTGCGCTCCTCACCGACCGCATCAATCAATTAACTGACCACTTGAAAGACCACCCAAAAGATCACCACTCACGTCGTGGACTTTTGATGTTGGTTGGCCGTCGTCGCCGCATGCTCGATTACGTTCGTGACCGCGATATTCAGCGTTACCGCGATCTCATCGCAAAACTTGGTCTTCGTCGCTAATCAGCGTCGCCCACTCTGGCTAGGTATCCCCAAAAGGTGGGGATACCACAAGCAGAATAGAAACCAGAAATAAAGAAGCGAGCAACCGTGAGTCGGTTGTCAGTCGCCTAGCCCGTGGCCCTAGTTGGGTCACGAGATTGCCGACTGGGAACCGACATTGTTGCTCATTTGACCCCGTCTCATCTTTGAGCACATACATATATAAAAGGAGGACACCATGGCTGATGCCATCCGCGTGTCTGGTGCCGTTTCAGGTACCGATAAAACTCTGTCTTTTGAGACAGGCAAACTTGCCCAGCAGTCACAGGGCGCAGTAGTTGCGAGCCTTGGCCGCACCACCGTACTGTCCACCGCAAACGCCGCTAAGGGTGTTCGCGACGGAATTGACTTCTTCCCACTCACCGTCGACGTAGAAGAGCGTGCCTATGCAGCAGGAAAAATTCCTGGTGCATTTTTCCGCCGTGAAGGTCGCCCAACAGAAATGGCAATTCTTACTTGCCGTCTCACCGACCGCCCGTTGCGCCCTGCTTTCCCCGATGGCTACCGCAATGAAACACAAATCGTGCTCACCATCATCGGTGCCGACCAGGAAAACCCACACGACATTTTGTCAATCAACGCTGCATCCGCATCGCTCATGATCAGTGGTATTCCTTTTGAAGGCCCAATTGGCGCAGTGCGCGTTGCTTACAGCACTTCAGGTGAATGGATTCCACACCCCACCTTCGAAGAGAGTGAAGCAGCAACATTCGAACTCGTCGTTGCAGGACGTCAGCTTGACGACGGTGACGTTGCCATCATGATGGTAGAAGCCGGCGGCACCGAGAAGAGCTTCTCGTACTATGCCGATGGTGCACCAAAAGTAAATGAGCCAGTATTGGCAAGTGGTCTTGAGGCATCAAAGAAGTGGATCAAAGAGTCCATTGGCTTGCAGCGTCAACTTGTTGCAAGTGTGATTGCAACAAAGGGCCCCATTGAGCCACTGAAGTACACACCCGTTCTTGACTACACACCAGAAGTGTTTGCTGCTGTTGAAGGTGTTGCCACCACAAAGTTGGCTCCAGCAGTTGCTATTTCATTGAAGAGCGCTCGTAACGAAGCAATCGATGCAGTTACTGCAGAGACAGTTGCTGCGTTGTGTGGATCTTCAGAAGCACCTGGTGCTTTTGCTGGTCAGGAAAAAGGCGTCAAAGAAGCAGTGCGTAGTTTGACCAAGAAATTGGTCCGTAAGCGCATCGTTGAAGAAGGCATGCGCATCGACGGTCGTGGACCTCGCGATCTGCGCCCTGTCTCGTCTGAAGTAGGCATTTTGGCTACTGCACACGGCACCGGACTTTTCCAGCGTGGAGAAACTCAAGTCATGAACGTGTGCACGCTCGCAATGCCACGCATGAACCAGTTGCTCGACACATTGACTCCTGAAACCACCAAGCGTTTCATCCATCACTACAACATGGCTCCATGGGCTAACGGCGAAACCGGCCGCGTTGGTTCACCAAAGCGCCGCGAAATTGGCCACGGTGCATTGGCCGAGCGTGCGTTGTTGCCAGTAGTGCCAAGCCAAGAAGATTTCGCTTACACCATTCGTTTGGTGAGTGAAGTGATGTCGTCTAACGGTTCCACCTCGATGGGTTCGGTCTGCTCAGCAAGCCTTTCACTCATGGATGCTGGTGTGCCCATCATTGCTCCTGTTGCAGGTATCGCAATGGGTTTGGTGTTTGCTGAAGGCAAGTACACCACGCTCACCGACATCTTGGGTGCAGAAGACGCATTCGGCGACATGGACTTCAAAGTTGCCGGTACTGCCGATGCCATTACGGCTTTGCAGCTCGACACAAAAATTGAAGGCATCCCAGCCGATGTTTTGATTGCTGCTCTCGACCAAGCAAAAGATGCACGTCTGGCCATTTTGGAAGTCATGAATGCGGCACTTGCTGCTCCACGTAGTGAAGTTGCTGAAACCGCTCCAAAAATTGTTTCCTTCACCATTCCACTCGACAAAGTCGGAGAGGTCATTGGGCCAAAGGGCAAGGTCATCAACACCATTCAGCAAGAAACTGGTGCCGACATTGCAGTGAGCGACGACGGTGCTGTTGGCATCATCACCATTGGTTCTCCAGACTCGGTAAAGGTGAACGATGCTCGCGAGCGCATCATGGCAATTGTTCAGCCACCAACTGCAGACCTCGGTGGCATTTACAACGGTCGCGTTGTGAGCATCACCAAGTTCGGTGCATTCGTCAACATCCTTCCTGGACGTGACGGTCTGGTGCACATTTCGAAGTTGGGTAACGGCAAGCGCATCAACAATGTGGAAGACGTGCTTGAACTCGGCCAAGAAATTCAGGTTCGTGTTGACGACATCGACGACAAGGGCAAGGTCAGCCTCAGCCCCGTTGGTGAAGGCTTCGAATCAAGTGGTGAAGCAGTTCCTCGTGAAGAGCGTGCCCCTCGTGAAGAACGCGCACCGCGCGCCCCTCGTGAAGAGCGTGCCCCTCGTGCCGAGCGCAGCGATGCGCCCGACAATGCGGTGGCTGTGAGCTTTGAAGACGAGTTCGAAAGTGAACTCTCTGGCGAACTCGGCGACCTCGGCCCCGGCCGCGAAGCGGGCAACCGTGGTGGTGGCCGTGGACGTGGCGACGACAATCGCCGTCGTCATCGCTAAATCTTCCCCAACAAACAAAAACGCAATTCATCCACAACCCCGACCGACTACGGTCGGGGTTGTGACGTTTTCATCTCAGAATCCCATTCGTGTTGGTGTTGTAGGTGCAGGGGGCCGCATGGGTGCCACCGTGTGTGACGCCGTTGTTGCCGACCCGCAGTTAGTGCTTGTTGCCGCTGTCGACCCCATGCATGCTGGCAAGGAATGCCACGGCCTCACTATTTCTGGCGAACTAAAAGCACTTGCCGATGCGCAAGCCGAAGTGGTTGTCGACTTCACGGTTGCCGCTGCAGCACGCGTTACTTTGCCATGGCTTGGCCTGCACGGAATGCACGCAGTGGTGGGCACCACAGGTTTCAACGAAGCCGACATGGCAACGTTTAAGGAATCATTTACGAGTAGCAGCTGCCTCATTGCGGCAAACTTCGCCATTGGTGCAGTGCTCATGATGAAATTCGCCGAACAGGCAGCACCATTTTTTGAAACTGCAGAGATTATTGAGTTCCATCACAATGCGAAAGCCGATGCGCCGAGTGGAACCGCAATGGTCACCGCACAACGGATGGCTGCTGCAAGTAGTGAATGGGCAAAAGACCCAACGCAACATGAGGTTGCTTCAGGAGCACGTGGCGGTGAAGGCCCCGCAGGTATTCGTGTTCATGCGGTGCGCATGGTGGGCATGACTGCATCTCAAGAAGTCATCTTGGGTACCGCAGGTCAAACACTTGTCATTCGCCACGATTCAAATGATCGTGTGAGCTTTATGCCAGGGGTCGTTCTTGCTTGTAAGCGTGTTGCCGAAACACCGGGCATCACACTCGGTATCGATTCGCTTCTTTAGTTTCCGTTCGTACCGTCGTGGTCAGGCGGTGAAAGAGGGCGTCGCTTGTTCATTTGGAATGCTGAAATGGCGAAGAGTCCGAGCACGATAAACCATTGGTAGCGCTCAATTGATTTCAAGAACCAACGCACTTGGTCTTCAAAGATGTCTCCGCCAATGCGCATCACCACGAGGCGAAAGCAAATAGCAGGAATGACAACTGCAAAAAATTGGCGTATACGCATTTGGCGATGTCCGACGAGCACGCACACGACGTTGCTTCCTGGCATGAAAAAGAGCATCAGCCAGCCAGCCTTTTTTACGGCATTTTCTGTCCAGCGGTAGAGCGCAGGCATTTCACCAACGTTGTCTTCCACCCAGCGCACAGTGCGGTCGCCATACCATCGCCCGACGAAATACAGAGCAGTAGCCGCAGCCAAAATACGCAAAAATCCGATGATGAAATAGGGGAGAGGCGAGGTGAAAGGTACCGATCCAAAAAGATTGCGGTTTCGCGACGACATCGCGAGAACGAGAAGTGGGCGTTCGTCAACGAGTGCTGGGCCAATATTGGTGCCAATTGTGCCGCATATGAAAAGAAACGAAGTGAGGGCCAAAACTGTTTTGCGCACCATGGCAACTTATCGCCTCGCCCTGCAAGATGCCCTACGCTTGGCGTATGCAAGGACTCATGCAAAACACGCCACTGACCATTGTTCACCTTTTTGACCGTGCGGAAAAATACCACCGCAATAAAACGGTAATCACCGCAACTCCGCGTGGGAAAGAGACTGTTACTTATGGCGACTGGGCGCAACGAACCCGCAAGTTAGGTGGAGTGCTCAATGATTTGGGTATTTCTGAAGCAGGTCGAGTCGCTACTTTCGCATGGAATACCGCACGGCATTTGGAGTTGTACTTTGCTGCACCATGCACGGGTCGTGTGCTGCACACCTTGAATATTCGGCTTTTTCCCGAACAACTCACTTACATTGTGAACCATGCCGAAGACGAAGTGATTTTTTGCGACAAGTCATTACTTCCACTTCTTGCACCGCTCTTTCCTACTTTTCATACGGTGAAACATTTAGTGGTGATGGACGACGGCCCGGGTGATGTTCCGCAATGGCCAGGTGTGCAAATACATGACTATGAAGAGTTGCTCAGCAAAGCTTCGCCAGTTGAATTTTTAGTAACAGATGAAAACCGTGCAGCAAGCATGTGTTACACCAGTGGCACTACTGGCAATCCGAAAGGCGTGGTGTACAGCCACCGCAGTACGTACCTGCACACATTCGGCGCAATGACGGTCGACAGTTTGGGCGCGCGCGAGAGCGATGTGATTTTGCCAGTAGTTCCGATGTTTCATGCCAACGCATGGGGTCTTGCACACGCTGCAGTTGCTTCTGGTGCGTCATTGGTGATGCCAGGTCCAGATCTTTCGGGTAAAGCCATTGCGCAACTCATCGTGGAAGAAAAGGTCACTGTTGCAGCAGGCGTCCCGACTATTTGGATGGGTGTTCTTCCCGAGCTCAAGGGTCGCGACACCTCGTCGTTGCGCGCTATTCCTTGTGGTGGTTCCGCAGTGCCGAAAGCATTGAGTGAGGCGTATCGCGAACAAACAGGCTTGCCTATTTTGCAGGCATGGGGGATGACCGAAACAAGCCCCATTGCTTCTACGTGCACGTTGAGTGCCGCCGACTTGTTGTTGTCCATCGATGAGCAAGCTGAGTTGCGCACCACTGTGGGGCAAATCAACTTCGGTGTTGAGTGTCGCGTGGTGGAACCCGACACCATTAACCCAGTTGCATGGGATGGCGAAACAAGTGGCGAGTTGCAGTGCTCGGGTCCGTGGATTGCTGCCAACTATTACAACGACGACCGTTCAGCGGAGAGCTTTACCTCCGATGGTTGGTTGCGTACAGGTGACGTTGCCACCATGGATGCCGATGGGCGAGTGCGACTTGTTGATCGCACAAAAGACCTCATCAAGAGTGGTGGCGAGTGGATCTCTTCGGTTGACGTGGAAAATGAGCTCATGGCGCACCCAAAAATCAAAGAAGCTGCGGTAGTGGGCGTGCCACACCCGCGATGGTCGGAACGCCCGTTGGCCTGCATTGTGGTGGAGCCTGGTCAGAGCCTCACTAAAGAAGAGGTAGTGGAGTTCCTGGTACCGCGTTTGGCCAAGTGGCAATTGCCTGACGATGTGGTGTTCATTGACGAAGTACCCAAGACCAGCGTGGGGAAGTTCTCGAAAAAGACCCTCCGCGACCGGTTTGCCACCTACGTGCTGCCCACGATCTAGAAAAAATAGGTTTCTGTGACATTTGTCTTGACAGTGAGACACTTTTCGTTTTAGTGTCTCACTATGACTTCTGACGAAACCCGCGTTCTCGACGCAGCTTTGGGCTGTGTTGAACGCTTTGGGTTCAGCAAAGTCACCATCGACGACATCACAGCAGCTTCCGGTGTGTCGCGCGCCACTATTTATCGATTGTTTCCGGGTGGGCGCGAAGTTCTTTTTGAAGCAATGCGTCTGCGTGAATTAGAGAGATTCTTTTCTCGTTTGCAGAGTGCTGCAGCGGGGTCGCTCAATCTTGAGGAACTTCTCACACGTTGCATCGTCTTTTCCTCGCGTGAATTGCAAAACGACCAACACCTTGCGGCGATGCTTGCTAGCGAGCGCGGCGAGGCACTTGCAAATCTCACGGTCGATGGAGTGCCTCGCATTATTAATGTCGCAACTCAATTTTTTGTGCCACTCGCCGAAGAGTTTGTTTCGCCCGAGACCGCAATTCAAATCGTCGAAGTGCTGGTTCGGCTCGTTATCTCGTACTTCCTTGCGCCAAGTATGCGAGTCGACTTCACCAGCGAAGACAGTGTTCGCGCTTTCTTAGAGTCTTTTAGTTTTCTTAATGATCTAGTACAGCAATAGGGGGAAATACCATGACCGCAATTGAATCACACGACGCAGAAATCTTGGGGCGCACCGATGTCAACGACATTGAAGCCATCTTGGGTGTCACCAATACCGACGTTAATGAAATTACGCATATGGTGAAGAACAATGCCGACACGTTGTTCTCTTGGGACTATTCATTAGCCCGCCCGCAGTTGCGCAAGTTGTACGAGAAGGCAAAGGTGGGGCAGTGGAATGCGACCACCGATCTCCCATGGGAAACACCCGTCGACGTTGAAGGCACTATTGCAGCCGACCAAGCAGCAATTGGTCGTGGTTTCGACATGAGCCTGTATGGCGACACACCTGTGAAGAACTGGGAGCAAAAAGAATGGCTCGAATTCGGTGTACAGGCTCGTAAGTGGAGCTTGTCGCAGTTCTTGCACGGTGAACAAGGCGCTCTCATTTGTACCGCAAAGATTGTAGAAACTGTGCCCTGGTACGACGCCAAGTTGTACGCCAGCACGCAGGTAATGGATGAAGCACGCCACGTAGAAGTGTTTGCTCGCTACCTCGATGAAAAGCTTGAAGGCGGCTACCAAATTAATGCGCACCTTCGCGCATTGCTCGACGACATCGTTACCGATAGCCGCTGGGACATGACCTACTTGGGTATGCAAATCATGGTCGAGGGTCTTGCCCTTGCAGCATTTGGTTACATGCACCAACTCACCGGCGAGCCGCTATTGAAGAAGTTGTTGCGTTATGTCATGAGCGACGAAGCACGTCACGTTGCATTCGGTGTGCTTTCCTTGCAAGAGGTGTACGCACAAATGAGCGACGTAGAAATTAAAGAGCGTCAAATCTTTGCCTTCGAAGCAAGCTTGCGCATGCGCGATCGTTTCTTGCAGCAAGAAGTGTGGGAGCGCATGGGCATCGACCCACGCAAAATCATGCCAGTTGTTCTCAATGACCCCACGCGTATCTTCTTTCAGCAGATGTTGTTTTCGAAAATTGTGCCGAACTGTAAAAAGCTCGGCCTGCTCGACCGCAACGATTCGTGGCTGCGTCGTCGGTTCGAAGAAATTGGCGTCATCCAGTTCGAAGACTTCGAAGATACTGGCGAAGAGTACATGGCCTTCGAAATCGGGAAAGACATTACGGCTCCTGCCTGAAAGTAGGCATTATCCAGCAAAATTGGATAATGAATGCAGTGTTCGTGGTGCGGGGTCACTACTCTTGAAGCGTTATGGCTCATCAATCTGACCCCTCATTTCGTGCCTTTCATGCGTTACGCATTAAGGGCTTTGCCAAAGTCGACATGGTTGCCGATATCGCAGCAATCACTGAAAAAGAAGCCGAGGGTTTCCTCCAAGGCCTCCTCGCGCAAGAACTCGCACTCTTCCGCGAGCAACGGGCCCTATGGCAAATCACCCCTGCTGGCAAGGAAGCGCACAAGGCAGCACTTGCAGCCGATACTCCGAGTGAAGTTGCTGGCGCTTTGAAGCCTTCTTACGAAGAATTCCTGGTCATCAACGAATCATTCAAGCAACTCTGTGGCGACTGGCAGTTGAAAGATGGTGCACCGAACGATCACAGCGATGCCGCCTACG
>Ga0208812_1000345_pt1 | contig 10890 bp, 9 predicted proteins | sample Colrivmeta156902_FD_187689 | JGI IMG/M metagenome (GOLD analysis project Ga0208812, IMG submission 187689) | Estuarine microbial communities from the Columbia River estuary - metaG 1569-02 (SPAdes) (version 2) | ecosystem: Environmental > Aquatic > Marine > Intertidal zone > Estuary | place: USA...
ACAGAGTAACCACAAGCAAACATTTCGATTTGTCCCGTCAACATCAGTTCCAGTAGACCCGCAGAGGGTTGAAGCTATTCTCAAGCAAGAATGGGAACTATTTACTAAAAGTACTGGCAAGAGCGCTGAAGAGAGTTGCCGTTCCTTTAAATCCTTGCCCTTAGGCGTTACATCTAGCTTCCAGCACTGGGATCCATACCCAATCTCAATTGTTTCTGCCAAGGGCGCATACATGACCGATGTTGATGGTCGACAGCTCCTAGATCTATCTATGGGCTTTGGTGCGATGTTTGCAGGTCACTTGAACCCAACTGTTGTCGAAGAGATCCAAGGTGCCTTAACCACAGGAATGCTCTTTGTTACACCATCACCAACATCAACTGATGCTGCAGAAATGATTTGCAAGCGATTTAAGATTGACCAGGTTCGCTTTACTAACAGCGGTACTGAATCAACAATGTATGCAGTTCGTGTTGCACGCTCTGCCTCAAATAAAATGGGAATTCTTAAAGTAGAGGGCGGTTACCACGGTAGCTATGATCCTTTTGTTGTTTCAGCTAAACCACCGCTAGACAAGGCTGGCGATCCAGAAGAGCCAACTGCGGTGATGGATTCCAACTTAGTTCCAGGAGACATCTACGTTGTTCCTTACAACAATGCACCTGCACTTGAGGCAATGGCCTTAGGTACTCCGGTGATTGCAAGTAACTGTGCATCGTTGCCGGAAGTGATCGGTGATGGCGGACTCGTGCTGCCTCTCGAAGAGACTGCTTGGGCTGGTGCACTTACGGAAGTGCACGCACGTCGTGATGAATTGGTGCGTCGCGGTTACGCGCGAGCATTGCAATTTACTGCCGAGCAGTCAGCGCAAGACTTATGTCGAGCCTATGAATATGCGCTAGGCACAGCCTGATGAACGGTGTCATGAACGGTGTCATGAACGGCAAAAATCTGCGACTCGTCGTACTGTGTCCGCACTTTGCTCCCGACATGGCACCAACGGGTGTGGTGATGACCCGCATCGTGCACGAATTGGCAGCTCTCGGACACGAATTGCATGTCGTAACTTCGCTGCCGTGGTATCGCGAACACGCGATTGAATCTGGTTGGGGTGGAAGATTGTGGCGAGTTGAGAAAACTGCATGGGGTTCGATCACGCGAGTGCATCCGTTTCCTGGCAAGACAAAAAGAAACCTATTGCGCAGAGCATTTGGATTTGTGTTGTTCAGTGCGGTTGTTGGTTTGCGCAGTCTTGTTGCCGGTGGGTTGCCACGCCGTGTTGACGGAGTGTTGGCCATGTCGCCTCCACTCACACTTGGACTTACGGGATGGTTTACCAAACTTTTCCGAAGTGGAATGCTTGTGTTCAACATTCAAGACATTTTTCCTGATGCAGCAGCACAGACGGGTGCCATTACGAACAAACAAATTTTGCGCGCAGCCCGCTGGTTTGAGCGGTTAAGTTACGAGCGTTCTGACGCGGTTGTTTTATTGTCCGAAGACTTGAAGCAAAACGTTGCCGCCAAACTCTCTACCAAGTTTCACGATCGGCTGCACGTGATACCAAACTTCGTTGACACGTCTGCGATTGTGCCTGGCGACAGAATGACGAGCTACCGCCGCGAGTTGGGTATCGACGATCGGGTGATTGTGATGTATGCAGGCAATGTTGGTTTTTCGCAGTCGCTCGAACTCGTGCTCGCAGCAGCACGGTCAATGTCGCACATTGCTTTTGTGATTAACGGTGATGGTGCTGCGAGAAAATCGTTGCAAGACGAGGTGAAAGCTACAGAAATTGACAATGTGTACTTTGCCGATTATCAACCGATTGAACGGTTGTCTGAAGTACTCGCGTCTGGCGATATTCATGTTGTGCCGCTCAAGACTGGTCTTGCATCTGTCAGTGTGCCATCCAAGATGTATTCAATTCTGAGCGCTGGTCGGCCGGTGGTTGCGGCTATCGACGCTGGTACCGAGATTCCGCGCACTTTGGCTGAGAGTGGTGCGGGTATAGCAGTGGCACCAGACAACGAAGCCGAGTTTATTTCGGCGTTGCAAATACTGATTTCTGACGGGGCTAAACGCGTTGCGATGGGGGCACTCGGGCGTACATGGGTAGAGCAGCACGCCTCGGCTGGTGCAGTTGCAAAAAGGTATGAGGCGATTTACCTCAATAACCGATAACCTTTGGTCTTCGTGGCCCGATCATCATCAGCGAAAAAAATCGCCAGACTTGCCGAAAAAGGCAAAGGGAAGAAAATCCGCTTTCAGGGCGGCTCATTGTTTCCCACCGTCATTTTGGTTGTCTGCGTGCTTGGTGTTGCGCTCATTACCTATGCACGCCAAAGTCAACCGACGGTTGATGCAAGTGCCGCAGCCAATCAGGAGTATTTCTCAAGCTTCGGTGTGTACAAGTGTGATGCTTACCTCACAGGTTTCCCTGGTGCAGCAACCGACCCAGCAACGGTTTCGCCAGACGCCTATATCAAGGCCGACGGAATCTTTGGTTGGAAGCCGCAGGTGCTTGCAGGATTGCGCACCGCCAAACTCAAGACATTTTTTGATCTGTACGGCATCACGGTAGACGACAAGTCGATCACGTTTCCTTCAACCATCAATGGTGGCGAGACAATTACTGAGGCCGACACAAAGTGCAAAGATGCGAACGGTGTTGAAAAAGATGCAACGCTACGCGTGCTGGTATGGAACGATTATCGCAACGCAGCCGACAGCAAAATTTCAATTGCCAGTTTTGATGGAGTACGTCTGACGAGTGATGGAATGGCCATTGCACTTGCGTTTACTGCTGAGGGTGTAGAAGTTCCGCAGCCTGACTCGTCTGCACTTGCAACTCTTGCCTTCCAACCTCAAGAGTAGGTAGCCACGATGCACGCAGTCGTGCTTGTCGGAGGGTTTGGAACAAGACTTCGACCACTGACTTACAGCATTCCAAAACCGCTCTTGCCGGTAGCGCACATATCAATGCTTGAGCGATTGATGAATTCTCTCGCACGCGGTGGCGTGACCCACGCAGTGCTTGCGCTTGGTTTTAAACCAGAGCCATTTATGGCAGCGTTCCCTGATGACATGTGCGGATCAGTGCAACTGTCCTACGCCGTAGAGGACACTCCACTCGACACCGCTGGTGCTATTGGATTCGCAGCACGTACAGCTGGCATCTCTGAAACATTTGTCGTTGCAAATGGAGATGTGTTGACAGATTTGGATATTGCATCGTTGATTTCGTTTCACCGACAACATGGTGGCGAGGGAACAATCTCGCTCACGCCAGTGAGTGACCCCTCTCAATATGGAATTGTTGAGACTGACGAAAACGGGCGAGTACTGCGCTTTGTTGAAAAACCACAGCCGGGAATGACGACAAGCAACTTTGCGAGCGCGGGCACATATGTACTTGAGCCATCTGCATTGGCGCGTATGCCGGGCGATCAGAAACTTTCCATAGAACGAGTCGTGTTTCCACAAATGGTGGCTGATCAGTCGTTGTTTGCAATGTGGTCCGCTGATTATTGGATCGATGCCGGGCGACCTGACACATTTATTGAAGCGAATGTGCACGTTGCAAAACGATCCGCACATGCGACTGATGCGCCGATTCATCCCACGGCAACCGTGGCTGCATCTGCCGTGATTATCGACAGCGTGATTGGCGAAAACGCAACCGTTTCGGATGGATCTCGAATTCAGCATTCAGTGTTATTGCCAGGGGCCAATATTGGGCAGGGAGCAGTCGTGATTGACTCGCTGGTGATGGGAAAGGTTGGCGCGAATTCTCAGGTAACCAACTCGATAATCGGGTCTACTGGTGTTGTGGGCGATAACGAGGTGTGCAACAACGCATCTGTGCCAGCGCACGATCCTGCACAGGTTCCAGAAAAATCCCCGGAAAAATCTCCGGAGTAACAAGCAAAATGACTGTCACCCGAAAGTCGAAAGTATTCGTCTGCGGTGGGGCAGGATTTATTGGTTCGCACCTCGTAGAGCGGTTGCTTGCAGATGGTCATACCGTCGACGTTGTTGATGATTTGTCAACGGGTTCGCTCGCCAATTTGTCGGTTGCGCGCACGCTTGGTGGAGCACTTAAATTTCATCATCTCGACATCTCGACGGTTGAATTTGCCGAACTCGTAGGGTTGCGCCAACCTGATGTGATCTTTCACATGGCTCTCTTGCCTCCGAGTGCCACCGAGTCGGCTTCGGTATTGCGAGCAGCGCCAATGCTGTTGTCGGTTCTTGAAGCAGCACGACGACACCGCGTGACAAAAGTGGTTGCATGCCTGCCAGCGGTGCTGGTGTATGGCGAAGTACCAGCAAAGTATTTGCCTGTAAAAGAAGGACGCAAAGCGGACGCGATTGGGGTGCCGCATGTGATGGCGCAGACAATTATCGACCTTCTGGGCGTGTATCGAGAAATGCACGACATTGAGTTCACTGCATTGGCAATGACCAATGTGTACGGCTTACGTCAACGGCCCGAAGACGGTGTTGTGGCCGCATTTGCATCTGGGGTGATTCGAAATCAAGACCCAGATATTTATGGCAACGGAAAACAGACGCGAGATTTTCTTTATATTGACGACGCGGTTGACGTACTGGTGCGCACGATTTCTAAAGGCGGTGGCCTCGTGCTCAATGCGGGAACTGGAGTGCAAACGACAATTGAAGAACTGTGGAAGATGCTTGGCGCAGGCAGCACATTGCGCGCAAAGAAACTGCCCACACGACCAGGTGATGTGCAGAGACTGGCTGTATCAACTGTGCGAACGCGAATTCAACTGGGTTGGTCGTCGTGGACAAGCCTTGGCGAAGGTTTGGAAACAATACGTGAAAGTTTTACGCGCTAGTTATCTAAACAAATCTTCTTGAGCAGGGCGAACAATCTCGCTCATTGCTGAATCTCGCAACCATGTTGGGTCAACACCGCGAATGATTGCAACTGGAATGCCTGATGACTTACCCATCACCAGTTCGCCTGTGCTTGCGAGTTCGTCGGCTACACAAACTTCGGTGACGTGCATCACGCGGCCAAGTGCGTCTGGAGTGCCGCGCAAGTCGACGACACCCGCAATGCCGGCAACACCGATTGCGACATCGGTGAGACCATTGCGCCATGGTCGACCAAAAGTGTCGCTGACGATGATGCCAACTTCGACACCCAACTTGGCTTTGATGATGTCACGGATGCGTCGAGCGGAGCGATCGCTGTCAATCGGTAAGAGTGCAGCAAAACCGCGCTCAACGTTTGACAAATCAATTCCGCTATTGGCGCAAATAAAACCATGCTTGGTCTCGGTGATGATCAGATCGCCACGACGTCGAACGATACGAACGGCTTCGTCTTCGACGAGTTGCTTGTGACTCACGGGGTCATCTGGATCGATTGCGACGAGGCGACCCTCGGCCTTCGAGACAATCTTTTGCGTTACAACCAGCACATCGCCGTTGAGCAGTGGGCCATTTGGTTCGGCGCGACAAGCGTCAACAATGATGTCTCCAAGTTGATCTCCTGGAACTATTTCGCCGATTCCTGAGACGCTCCATGCGGTCATTTTCATCTTGCGCTCTCCAGTGTGGTGCGTGCCAGATGTTGCGATTTTTCTGGTGTGCTCATAACGGTATCAACAACGACACAACGCATACCTTGTGCCTCAACTTTGGATGCAAGGTGTGCATCTGCGGTATCAATAATGAGGGTGCCACAAATTGGTGCGTACAGTTTTGCAACACCAACAACCGATGACTCGTGGCCGAGTTCGGTCATCAGTCGGTCAGCCGGCCCCTTGAGTGCGGCACCCGCAATGATTGGAGAGATTGCAACAACCGACTCGCGGCGTTTTGCGAGTGCAGCATCTACTCCTTGTAATGCGCGCAACGGTGCAATTGACACGAGCGGATTGGACGGAGCAATGACGACGGTTTGTGCCGAGGCGAGTATGTCGAGTCCAAGCGCAGACGCGGTTGAAGCGCCGTCAAATCGCACGCTGCTCACCGCAACTGAGTGTTGGTGTTTGACAAAGTATTCCTGAAATGTAATTTCGGAACCTTGTTGTCCAGCCGCACAATCGTTGGCAAGGGTGACAAATGTAGAAATCCGATCGTTAGACATGGGCACAAGATGCACATCGACTCCAAAACTTTGGCTGATCTCGGATGTGACCTGCGCGAGTGTTGCGCCCTCATGTAGGCGGGCGGTGCGATAAAAGTGAGTCGCTAAATCTTTGTCACCCAAATTGAACCACGTTGGTGCTGATGCAGAACCGTGAGGACGAACATCGACAAAACGGGCGAGCGCAGACATTGCAGTCCACGATTCGTTTTCGAGACCCCAACCGCGCACGGGATCGATTGCATTTGCCAGTGTGTATGTGACGGTGTCGAGATCTGGCGAAATTGAGAGGCCATGCAAAATAGTGTCGTCGCCCGTGTTGACAATGGCGGTGATGTCATGAGCAGGCACAACTTGAACGAGGCCACGAAGAAAACGAGCAGCCCCAACGCCGCCTGCAAGTACACAGATCACGCCGTTGAGCGTAACTATCTTGCATGGACAATTTATGACCAAAGGCAACTGCTAGATTTGAATTCGTTATGCGCAAAGCCTTTATCACCGGCATCACTGGCCAAGACGGACGTCACCTCGCAGAGTTCTTGCAGACCAAGGGATACAAGGTCTACGGAATGATGAAAGGTCAGCACAACCCACGCGCAGAGCTGTTGCGCGATGAGTTTCCAGAAGTTGAAGTGGTGCCAGGAGACTTGACCGACCTTACGAGTCTTGTGACTGCACTTGAATATGTGCAGCCTGACGAGTTTTACAATCTTGGGGCAATTTCGTTTGTGGCGATGTCGTTTAACCAAGCCGAATTGACAGCCAATGTGACGGGGCTCGGCGTGCTGCGCGCCCTCGAAGCAGTGCGCATGGTGGGTGGCGCTCAAAATAATCCAATTCGTTTTTATCAGGCGTCATCTTCCGAGATGTTTGGCAAAGTGCGCGAGTCGCCTCAAACAGAACTCACACCGTTTCACCCTCGCTCGCCATATGGCGTTGCCAAGGTGTTCGGTCATGACATCACTGTCAATTATCGCGAAAGTTACGGCATGTATGCGTGCTCTGGCATTTTGTTTAATCATGAAGGGCCGCGTCGTGGGCTCGAGTTTGTGACTCGCAAGATCACCAACACTGCTGCCCGCATTAAACTGGGCATTGATAAAGAACTCGTGCTCGGCAATACCGATGCAAAGCGCGATTGGGGCTATGCCGGCGACTACGTGAAGGCCATGTGGATGATGTTGCAGCAAGACGCACCAGATGATTATGTGATTGCAACTGGCGAGACGCACAGTGTTGACGAATTCTTAACACTTGCATTTGAGAAAGCCGGTCTTGGCGACTTCCGTCCGTATGTGAAACACGATCCAAAATATTTCCGACCTGCAGAAGTTGACCTGTTGATCGGCGATCCATCAAAGGCAGAAAAGAAGTTGGGTTGGAAGCGCGAAGTTGGATTTGATCAGTTAGTTGACATGATGGTGCAACACGACATTGCCTACGAAACGAATCGCCTCAAGAAAATTTGAGCATACGCCTGCGTAATGCAAGCATAAAACTGACAAGCGCAACGACAGAGCTACCAACGAGAGCAATCTCGACTCGCAGATAGAGATCGTTGCTCGACCATGCTGCAAGAACAACAAAACTTATGAACCCAAGAGCCCAACCAATACCGGCAAGCGCGTGGCCGCGAAGGGCAATAGTCGCCTGAGCAAACGCAACAGCCACCATGTAAAGCGCGCTTGAAAAAGCGAGCAATGTAAGTGTGCGGCGATCGATGTTGCCTTCGTAGACGAGTTTGAGAACTGCCGGGCCAACAGCGAAGGCACCAATTGTGCCGACGACACCGACGCCAACAACGAGCACAAGAAGTTTGCGCAATGCACTGCGAAATTCGTCAAGATGACCCTGTGCTGCCAAGCGCGCCAAACGTGGCAACAGAGCTGCTTGCACGGCCTGAAACAAAAAAAGCGGAATACGTGCAAAAATCACTGCGTTGCCAAACTGTGTAATGAGTTCGGGTTTGGCGTCGGTGCCCAAGATGTCAACGGTGATTGGGCCTGCATTGACGAGTGCCGCGGCAAACAGCGAGCCCATTAGTAGCCAGCCAAGATTTGGCGTTACTTCAGACCAGGGTGCTGGCGGACCAGCATCGGTTTTCAGTTTGCCAAAGAGGCCAACTCCAATAACGCCGACAAGTGGCGACAGAGCGATCATCAGTGCAAAGGCTCCGACGCTGTCGACCCCCAGCGCCCAGAGCACCGCAACACCGATGACACGGGCAGCACCGTCTGCACCAATGATGATGCCGTATGAGCCAAAGCGTTGTGACCCAGAACAGATGCCGCGAGCAAGGTGCATTGGTGCGTATGACAAGAGAGTGAGGACAAGGCAGACCACGACAACGCCGTATCCGTCAAACAAGTGCTTCGTGAGATATGGAGACGCAACGGCAATGATCGCGGCAAGAACTATGAGCATGGTTGTCGCAAGCGGAATCATGCGCCGAATAATCGGTTGGCCGCCTTGGTTGAGCGCTCGCCGATGAGAAAGTGCTCTGCCTACTTCTTGTTCGATCGGCAGGAAAAAGCCAGGTGCAAGGGAAAATGCAATGAACCACATCGCGACGATTGGTTTGAAGCCATCTTGTCCCAAGGCTTGTTGACCAATTTTGAAAAATACGAATGCAGAGATGCCCGCGATAAACAGGCCAACACCAACTGTCAGCGTGCCTTCGGGAAGGGGGATACGACTGGTGTTCGTCGGCTCGGGCGCCGGAGTAAGCAGGGTTGGTTCAGTGAATGACAAGCAAGCCGATGTTACTTGCTGGTTTGGCTGTCGTTGCGCGAGTTGAGAAGCGAAGTCATCACCATGGCGATGTTGCTGATGGTCGTTTCAACTTGCTTGACAACGAAAGCCTTGGCCTGTGGAAATTCTTTATCGATTTCTTCGGAGAGTTCGCGTCGCCGCACCTGCACCTTTTGGAAGGCGAGAATACCGATGCCAACGGAGGTGTAGGCCAAGTCTTTGGCTTTCATTTTTAAACAATCAAGGTCAATATCATTTTCTGTCACAAAGATCCTTTGTCGTCCACAACCTCAAACCGAGGGTATCTAGGGGTGTTTGCAAAAGCAAGTATCAGAAATGCTTTGCGCACGACCGTTTTGGGCCACGGGGCAGCAAGGTTGGGCACAACTAAACTCTGTACATCGTGACGAATCCAACCGATTTGATTAACTTGGGCGAACGCGTCTCGCCAGTGCAGGCTCCGCCCGTGGTGGTGGCGATGGTGGTGCACCAACCGTGTCCTTGGCTCGATGAAGTATTGACTTCGCTTGCAGCACAGGACTACCCAAACATGCAAACTCTGTTTTTTGTCACCGGAACCGCGTCTTCGCCAGCAGTTGACATAGCGCCAGCAGTAAACATAGTGCCCGCAGGCAATGCAAGTGACGTTATTCGCCACGCGTTGCCAGCGGCGGTGATTCGTCAGGTTGAGGGCAACCCTGGGTATGGACCGCTGATGAACGAAGTTGGTCGTTTGGTTGAAGGCGAAAGCGGCTTTTTTTGCTTTATGCACGATGACGTTGCATTAGAGAGCAATGCAATCTCGATCATGATCGAGGAAATGTTTAGGTCAAATGCAGGAGTCGTCGGACCAAAGTTTGTGATGTGGGATGACATTACGGTGTTGCAAAGTGTGGGGCTGGGCGCCGATCGAATTGGCGATATTGATTCGATTGTTGCGCCAGGTGAGAAAGACCAAGAACAACACGACGCAGTGCGCGATGTGTTTTTGCTGCCGTCTGCATGCATGTTGGTGCGTGCTGACTTGTTTCGTGAGATCGGTGGTTTTTCTCCTGACATCCCGCTGTTTGGTGAAGACCTAGATTTTTGTTGGCGCACTCACCTGAGTGGCGCGCGTGTTCTGGTGGTGCCAGCCGCACGTGCCAGACATCGCAAAGAGATGAGTGTCTCGCGATCTGTCTCGACGATGAGTGCGCTCGAGGCACGTCATCGAGTGCGCACAGTGGCCACGCTGTCGAGCCGAATTCAGTTACCCATTGTTTTGTTGCAATTGATTGTGATGGCGATTGCACGTGTTGTGATTGGCGTATTTAACGGAACATTCAGGCAAGCACAAGTATCTTTGCGTGCATCAATCGCCGTCATTTTTGATGTTCGATACATTGTCCGGCGCAGAGCAGAGGTGCGACCATATCGACGGGTATCAGCCGCCGAAATTCATGGTCTACAGAGTCGTGGGAGTGCTCGTCTGTGGGCTTTCATTCGTAAACGACAAACCAGAGTGCAAGAGATTTCGGGCTTAACCACCGCAAATCTTGCGAATCCAAAATCAAGACTCGTGGGGATTACTGCCCTCATCGTGATCGCACTGATTGTTATTGGTAGTCGAGGATTGATCAGTAGCGGGGTTGCATCAGTTGGTGATTTCTTGCCGCTTCGAAGCGCTACCGAGTCGCCAACAGCATTGATTTCGTCTGCGGTGAGCGGTTGGTGGCAGGCGGGTTTTGGCCAGGCGAGCGCAAACCCAACGGGAATTGTTTTGCTCGCGATTGCCGGTGTTGGCGTGCTGGGCAGACTCGGAGCATTACAGATGCTTTCGGTGGTTGGTGCGTTAGTGGTTGGCTGCGTTGGTATGTGGCAAGTAGCGAGTGGTTTTTTTAGTTCGCGAGCGCGCATTGTTGGGTTCTTGGTATACGCAGCAGTGCCGGTGCCGTACGTAGCAATCGCTCAGGGTCGTTTTGGAGTGTTGACTTGTTATGCAGCATTGCCGTGGCTGCTGCGATTGTTCG
>Ga0208812_1000348_pt1 | contig 10863 bp, 13 predicted proteins | sample Colrivmeta156902_FD_187689 | JGI IMG/M metagenome (GOLD analysis project Ga0208812, IMG submission 187689) | Estuarine microbial communities from the Columbia River estuary - metaG 1569-02 (SPAdes) (version 2) | ecosystem: Environmental > Aquatic > Marine > Intertidal zone > Estuary | place...
TGGAGCGGAGGCACCCGACTCGGCGAAAGCCTGCGCAAATTTAATGCAACATGGGGCGTGCGCGGAATGGCCCGCGGCGCAATTGTCGTTGTGCTCAGCGATGGTTGGGACAGAGGTGACCCGGAGGTTCTTGCAGAGCAGATGCAACGCCTACAACGAGTTGCGTTCAGAGTCGTTTGGGTCAATCCGCTCAAAGTCACTCCTGGTTATGCGCCGCTTGCTCGGGGTATGGCTGCAGCGCTTCCGTATGTAGACGATTTCGTAGAGGGCCATTCCATACAGGCTCTCGAGCACCTCACTCGAGTGATTTCTCGCGATTGACTGATACCCATGCGTGAACTACTCAACGACATCGAGCGCTGGCAGCAAGCCGGCAAACAGATTGCGGTTGCTCGCGTTGTCGACATCGAAGGCTCTGGCCCACGCGATCCCGGTGCCGCAATGGCCGTTAATGAAGATGGTGAAGTTGTTGGTTCAGTGAGTGGCGGTTGCGTCGAAGGCGCAGTGGTTGCTGAAGCACTCGAGATATTGCGCGGCGACAAACAGCCTCGTCTTGTCAAGTTTGGTTACTCCGACGACGAAGCATTTGCAGTGGGTCTCACTTGCGGCGGCATCATTCATCTTTTCATCTCCCCTCTCACCTGGTAAATCATGACGCTCCAACCAATGTCGCTTTACCCAGTATTTGCCGAACGAGTTCGCTCCAATATTCCGGTTGCACTCGTCACGGTTATCGATGGTCCACATGTTGGCGCGACGATGCTCGTCTCGCCGTCAATAGACGCAGTGGGCACGCTTGGTGATGCTGAACTCGACCGAGTAGTTGCGCGCGACGCGCTAGGCGAAGTTGAAGCTGGACGAACAGGAGTGCGTCACTATGGTCCGCAGGGTCAGACGACTCCAGAAGATTTAGTAGACACGCCAACGGTTCGTGTATTTATCGAAGCATTTTCGCCGCCACCAACAATGTGGATCTTTGGCGCCGTCGATTTCACTGCCGCGCTTGCCAAGGTTGCGAAAGTGCTCGGCTATTACGTGGTTGTGTGCGATGCCCGCGAAGTTTTTGCTACTCGCCGTCGTTTTCCAATGGCCGACGAAGTTTTGGTTTCGTGGCCAGCGCCGCTATTTGCTCAGCGCGGCGCAGCGCTGACCTCGCGCGATGCAGTGTGTATTTTGACCCACGATCCAAAGTTTGATGTGCCTGCAGTGCAGGGTGCTCTTGCCACAAACGTTGGTTACATCGGCGTGATGGGCAGTCGCAAAACACACGCCAAGCGACTTGAACGACTTGCCGAAGTTGGTGTTTCAGGAGCCGATCAATTGGCTCGACTCATGTCCCCAATTGGTCTCGACATCGGTGCAAGAACTCCAGAAGAAACAGCGATTTCAATTGTTGGAGAGATCATTGCGCGGCGCACGGGCCGCGGTGCGCCATCGCTACGCGACAGCGACGGACCAATTCACAAATAAATTTATAAAAAAAATTCAGATCAACGGATTTGCGTATTTCACCCAAGAAGTAATGCGTTCATTCATCTTTTGCAATTCAACACTTCTGCCCGAATATGGAGTTTGCAAAACTGCGCTTGGTACTCCCAAGTACATCGAGATGTGACCGGGACGCCAAATCAAGTCGCCAGGCTGCGCTTCTTCGACTTTCACAAGTGTGGCGCTCGCAAATTGCGCTGAAGACCCGCGCGAGAGTGCAACCCCTGCTTTCCCCCATGCAAATGCAACGAGTCCCGAACAATCAAAAGCAACGTTTTCAATTGCAGCATTAATTTTGTAGGGCACACCGAGTTGAGTGAGACCATTTATCAGCGCCCGTTGATGTGCTAAATCTGCTGCCAACCAAGCTTGTTGCATTACACGCACATCTACTCCCAAAAACATTGCTGCTTGTCTTGCGATGTCGGCAACAAACGCAGAGAAAACATCGCTCCGGTCTGCCGCACTCAGTTCAGTGAGCGAATCAAAAATCGCAACTGCTTCTCGTGCGGATTGCGCAATCACTCGCTCTTGACTTTGTGGCATCGGTTTGGCAGAAGCCTGTTGAGGCAGTCCAAACAGCGCTAAAGCTGCTGCAACGAGGGCTAAACAGACATACCTGCGAATATGCGTATAGACATGTGTTGTGGTCATGGTGTGGGGGTGACAGGGTGGCCCTGACTCGACCGGGGGGCGGTGGAGTTCACGGGGGCGATAACTCGCCATATGTCAACTAGGTAACAGTTTATGTCATCTAATTGTAATATTTGGGGATCCCCCAAAACCCAAGTAGACATTGGGTATGACAGGGTCTCTCACCGTTGCTGTAGTGCTCGCTGCAGGCAGTGGAACCCGATTCGTTGGATCGACCCACAAGCTGCTGAGCGTCGCTCAGGGGCGCCCTGTGTATCACTGGGCGGTCGAATCAGCCATCGAAGCCAGCATCGGACCAGTGGTTGTGGTGACCGGCAAAACGCCGCTGCCGCTCGATTTTGCCCTCAGTGACGAGGCGCAGGCCTCCATCACAAAATGGGGTCTGCCACATTCAATCAACAATCCCAATTGGTCGACCGGCATGGCAAGTTCGGTTCAATGCGCAATCGAGTTTGCCGCATCACTCGGCGCACAGGCAGTGGTTGTCGGTCTTGCCGATCAACCGTGCGTTCCGCCAAGTGCTTGGCAACGTGTTGCAAGCAGCACTTCCCCGCTCGCAGTAGCAACATACGACACCAAGCGTGGCAACCCAGTCAAGTTGCATGCAGAGATGTGGTCGCACTTACCAACAACAGGCGACGAAGGCGCGCGCAACTTGTTGCGCTCTCATCATCAACTTGTCAGTGAAGTATCCTGTACAGGGTCAGCAATTGACATCGACACGATTGAAGACCTCGAACAAGCAAGCAAACTTATTGTCGAATCTCGGAGAGCTGTGTAATGGATCTAAATCACGAATTCATCGTCAATGTGCCAGTCAATGACGCATGGATAATTCTCACCGACCTCGAGCGCATCGCGCCATGCTTGCCAGGTGCGCAACTCACCGAAGTTGAGGGTGATACATACCGTGGTCAGGTCAAGGTCAAGGTTGGTCCGATCGTTGCTCAGTTCAAGGGTCAGGCAAGTTTTGTGACACGCGATGATGCGGCTCACACTGCATCGCTCAAAGGAGAAGGTCGTGACACCACAGGCAAGGGCACAGCATCAGCAATCATCACTGCTCAGCTCACCTCGGTGACACCAACCTCTACAAAATGCACCGTAGTAACCAACCTCACCATCTCAGGCAAAGTCGCGCAGTTCGGTCGTGGTGCACTTGCCGACGTGAGCGACAAACTGCTCGCACAGTTTTCCGAGAATCTGAATCAGTTGATCACCAGTGCGCCAGCAACTACATCTGCGCCAGCAGCTGCTACGCCTGCAGCAACAGAAGTTGCTGCCGCAAGTCCAGAAATTCGCAAAATCGATAGCGCCGAAGTTGCACCGCTCGATCTGCTTGGCACAGCCGGCGCACCGATACTCAAGCGCGCAATTCCTGTTGTCGTTGCACTCATTGTGGTTGTGATTGCCGCAATCAAATTTTTGTAAATCATGAATCCTGCCGACATTGCCCGAGTCGGCGAGCTTTTGGGTCGCATACCCCAAGGACAATTTGAAATCGTTGTTCGCACTAAAAGTGGTGACCCAGTTGTGTTGCGCAACGCACCATTTCTTGATGACGGCACACCAATGCCAACGCGATATTGGTTGTTGGGTGAGCGTGAGACAGTAATTATTGGAAGACTCGAAGCAAGTGGCGGTGTTAATCAAGCCGAAGCAGACATCGGCCCTACAGCTCTTGAAGAAACACACAATCGTTACGCCGCCGAGCGAGATGCCGCGATCGATCCAACCCACACCGGCCCTCGACCCTTCGGTGGTGTTGGTGGCACGCGCATTGGCGTCAAATGTTTGCATGCACATTTTGGTTGGTGGCTTGCAGTTGGCGATGACCCAGTGGGCCAATGGGTAGCCGACAAGCTTTTAATCTCGCGAGACGATTACGTGGTTACAAACAACATGCCAACTCGACCCGTTTTCACTTCGCCCGTTGCAGCGATCGATATCGGCACCAACTCCACCAATTTGTTGATCGTCGATCCACAAGGCAACGAGATTGTTCGAGAAGTAAAAGTGACTCGGCTCGGCAAAGGTGTCGCTGCATCTGGATTGCTTGACGACAGTGCGATTGCCGCAACCGTCCAGCAACTTGCGGTTTATGCATCACTCTTAAAACAGCACAATGTCGAAACTTTTCGCGTCACCGCAACCGAGGCATGCCGTCGAGCATCCAACGCCAACACATTTCTTGATCAAGCCCAAACCGTTTTGGGCAAGCGTCCAGAAATTATCTCAGGTGTTGAAGAAGGACAACTCGCATTTCGCGGAGCCTTAAGCAAACTCGAGCCGCACAATGGCACCACCATTGTTATCGACATTGGCGGTGGCTCGACCGAAGTCATGATTGGCCAAGGCAACTCACTGCAACACACGTCGAGTTTTCCGGTTGGCGCAGTTGTGCTCACCGAAACCGAATTGCACCGCGACCCGCCACGTCCAGAAGAACTCACTAATGCAATTGGCCTTGTTACCGATTTCATGGATGATCTTGTACGCGAGCAACCTCACGTGCTTGACGCAACCAGAGTTGTGGGCGTTGCGGGCACCATTGTCACAATCGCTGCTGTCGAGATGGGCATTGCACGTTTCGACCCTGTTGCGCTGCATGGCATGACGCTCACACGAGAAGCCGCAGAAGATGTTTTTCGCACTCTCGCCACCGAGTCTTTGACCGACCGTAAATCAAACCCTGGGCTTCCGGGCGAACGTGCCGATGTCATCGTGGGTGGCTGTTGCGCACTCGTTGGCATCATGCGCCGACTTCGCCTGCCCTCTATCACGGTGTCTGTGCACAATTTGCTTGACGGCGTCGTGCAACACATACTGGATCCACAATGAGTTCGCCATCTAGTCACCAGTTGCACCCAGCAAGTGTCGTCACGTCAGCAGGCGCACCACTGCGCCTGTATGGCAAACGCATTATTGTGCGGCCACTCGTAGCAACAGATTTTGAAGCCTGGAGCGAAGTTCGCCACCGTAACGGCGAATGGCTGAGCAAGTGGGAACCCATCAAGTCTGCGTATCTTCCAGACCCATCAACCAATCGCGAGGCGTTCAACAATCGCTGTATTGCTCGCGATCGCGAGCGCCAATCTGGCGGCTCATACGCATTCGGAATTTTTATTGAAGGCTCATTTGCGGGCGAAGTCAATATCAATAATGTTGTGCGCAGCGCTATGCAGTGCGGCACCATTGGCTACTGGATCGATGAGGCTCGCGCCGGTAGTGCCTTCATGTCAGAAGCAGTGCTCGTGGTTTCAAAATATGCGTTTGAAGATCTCGGCTTGCATCGCATGGAGATCTGCATTATTCCTCGCAATTACAACAGTCGTCGTGTGATGGAAAAACTTGGCATTCGCGAAGAGGGTTTGGCCGAACGTTTTCTAGAAATCAACGGCGTGTGGGAAGACCACGTGCGCTACGGATTCACCATTGAAGAATGGAAACAACGCCGCGACGAGCTCAGCGCTGAGTGGCTGCAATAAAAATCAAGATCTAGAAATATTTATGCGATGTCGCGCAGATGTTCTATCTCGAGTACTCGTTGCTTGCGCACAACCTTGCGCCGCTTCCAAGCTTTTGTCTTCCAATGCTTGATGACTTGTTTGCGCGATTGCTCGATACCAATTTCCGCATCGTGATGATGCAGCGGTTTCCAAGCCGGACCAGGCTCGATGACATCATCGGGCTCTACCCCGTGGCTCACCAAGTTGGTCACCAGATGCAACTCTGAGTTCACTCGGTGACGCTCATTGTGGGCGTGTGCTCGAGTCTCAATTGTTGGTGGCAACACCACTTGTCGGTGTTTGTGACGCTTGCTCATTGCTTCCCCCGCCTTTCATATCTCTCGATACTGACGAATTCGACACTGCTAGCTACCTATGTTTCACCGTACACCTACGGCCGGCACCCGCGCGACTTTGGCGCTATCAACTACCTGTACTTACTTTTTGGTGATTTTTGCTTGTAGTGCAGCCAAACGCTCGGCAAACCAAGGTTGGCGGGTGCTCCACAATTGCGGAGTAAGTTCACGCGCCACGGCGTCCGGGTGAGTTTGCACATCGGCCATTGCCGCAAGAGTTTTTTTGGTTTCAATCACAAGTTCGCGTGGTGCACTTGCGGCACGGGCCGCCATCTCGTGCGCGACGGCAAGCAAATCTGCATCCTCAACGCAGCGATACGCGAGCCCAACTCGTTGCGCTTCGGTGCCGTCCAGCACTTCACCAAACAGCACCGCTGCTGCAGCCACTTGTGGTCCAACAATGCGACGCAGCATCCAAGTGTGTCCGCCGCCAGGGTGAATGCCGAGTTGCAAAAATCTCGTATCAAACTTGGCTCGTTTTGCGGCAATGCGCACATCACAACCAAGTGCCAAATTCATTCCTGCTCCCACCGCGGCACCATTGACCGCAGCGATCGTTGGCAACGGGCTGCGCGCTATGCGTAAGAAACCTTCATAGATCACGCCAAGCGAATTGCCATCGGCTTCTGCCAGGTTTCCCAGATTGGCGCCGGCACAAAATGCGGGGGCGGTACCCGTCACCACGAGTGCGCCAACCGCACTGTCGCTCTCAATCCGATCCATTGCCGCAACGATCTCGGCAACCATCGGCGCAGTCATCGTGTTGCGCTCGTCTGGGTTATTGAGTGTGAGTGTTGCTACACCATCCGCAATTTCAAGTAAGACCAATGCCATGACTCAAGGTTAGCGACTACTCTAAATACGCATGCTCGACCATGTCTTCACCGATGCAATCAGTGCTCTTCGCGACGCTTTTGGCAATGCATTTCTTGAGCGTCAAGCGTTTGAAGAACATCTGCAATCCGACATCTTGCTCGGTGACTTGGTGTGGGAAACGAGTTATGGCTTGCCCGGCGAAGGTCAACCACCGCGGGTAGTTGCACACATCACGTTCAATTGGCCTAGTCGTAGTCAAGCCGCTTATCGCAGTTGGTATGTGGAAGAAGTGCTCGACCACAATCCATCCATCGAGATTGAAGTTGTGTTTCGCATTCAGCGACTCGCACAGCAACCAGACCCTTCAGTTGTCGACGATGTGGCGGTCATGTATAGCCCAGTCGTTGGCAATGGCAAACTCGAGCGCGACAACATCACGATCGAAATTGGTCATCCAACTTCTAGCGACGACACCGACTTTGCGCTCGAAATTACTTATGAAGGCGAATACGAATTGGCAGAAGAAACCCTGCAAGATGGCACGAGCGCTGTGCTCGACGAACACTTTGGTGCACTTGGACATTGGGTTGCTTCAACGCTGATCAATCTTGGCGACCTCAAATTGGAGTTTGTACCAGCCGACGAAGAGGCGTAGTTAGCTAGCGGTTGCGCTCGGCAACAGCATGAACTTCAATGCCACCACGTGGTCGCTGTGTGAGTTCAACTTTGACCCACATTGGTTTCACAGTGGTCATCACTTCGTTTGCAATCTCGGCAGCAAGTGCTTCGGCAAACACGGCCATGTCGCGAAAGCGCCACAGGTACAACTTGAGCGACTTCGACTCGATGCACAGTTGATCGGGTTTAAATTCGATTGTTACGTGTGACAAGTCGGGTTGCGAAGTTACCGGGCAAATCGATGTCACTTCATCAGTCGTAAATCGCACCAAGGTGACATGGGCCGGTGCCGGAAACACTTCGACGTGGTCGATGGCGTGACGAATTGTCGAGCCAAGAACTGTCAGATTGTCGTGCGAATCAGTTGCCATACGTATCAGCGTAGGTGGTTTGGAATCAGACTGCTCAGCTGCACCAATGGGCGTGGACCAACATGTGTAATCACTTCTGATGCCGAAAGCGATCCAAGTCTTCCGCAGTCTTCAATCTTCATGCCGCGCGTAAAGCCATATAAAAAGCCCGCCGCATACATGTCGCCCGCACCAGTTGCGTCCACTACTTGATCTACAGGTTCTGGCTCAATGTGCACAACATCGTCACCGTTGATTACAACCGAGCCGCGCTTGTCGCGAGTAACGGCGCCAAACTCGCAATCGTGGCGCAGCTTTTCGAGCGCTTCTTCATACGAACTTGTTTGGTAGAGCGACTGCAACTCAAATTCATTGCAAAACAAAATATCAATGTCGTTCTTGATGAGCGCCATGAAGTCACTGCGGTGGCGGTCAACACAAAACGAGTCAGAAAGAGTCAGTGAAACTTTGCGTCCAGCCTCATGCGCGTATTTTGATGCGGTGCGAAATGCTTCTTTTGCCAGATCACGATCAAACAAGTAACCCTCAAGAAACAACACGGCGCCAGATGCAACTGCTTCACGTGAAATATCTGCAGGATTAAGCAAACTTGCAGCACCCAAGAATGTGCTCATTGAACGCTGACCGTCAGGGGTGACTGCAATGATGCAACGACCTGTTGGTTCAGTTGTCGACGTCGCTCCAGGGTGAAACCCAACACCGACCGTCTTCATGTCGTTGCCAAATACGCGACCCAAATCGTCTTCGGCAATCTTGCCAATGAATCCCGCTCGCCCACCGAGACTCGCAAGTCCGTACGCAGTGTTGGCTGCCGAACCACCACTCGTTTGTGTTGGTTTGGTGATACGCGAATACAGGTGCGCCGAGCGCTCGGCATCCACCAACGTCATCGATCCCTTTACGACCTGCTCGACATCCAAAAACTGGTCTTCAACTGCAGCGATCACGTCGACCAATGCGTTTCCGATTGCAACTACGTCGTATCGCAACCCGCCGTCACGGGTCAGATCAATTGGTGGCACGTGACAAGACACTAGTTGCTATGGGCGACCGGAGAGAAGCCGGTATTTGCCTGTGCAACTGCCTATTGAGCAATAACTATCGTTTTGTAGGAACGAGGGTTCCTTTAACGATCTGTTGCTGCAAGTCGCGCTTCAAAAACTTGCCTGCAGCGTTGCGCGGCAAAGGCTCATTGATGATCACAACCTGCGTAGGAATCTTGAACTTGGCAATCTTGTTATCAAGAAATGCCCACAGTTCTTCAGCAGTAATTGTCATGTTGTCGTTTGGATAAATCGCAACAGCAACTTCTTCACCAAGTCGTTCGTGTGGCACACCAAATACTGCGGCTTCGTGAATGGCCGGATGCTCATAAATTGCGCTTTCAACCTCTGCGCCATAAATGTTTTCGCCTGCGCGCAAGATCATGTCTTTGACGCGATCTTCCACATAGACAAATCCATCCTCATCAAGTCGACCCAAGTCTCCCGAGCGCAACCAGCCGTCAACAATTGTTTCCTTTGTTGCATCTGGACGGTTCCAGTAGCCGCGAATCAACATCGGTCCAAAGAACCAGATCTCACCAGACTTGCCAACTGGCACTGGCTTGAGATTCTCGTCACGAATTTCTACGCGCATTGGCAACACTGCACGACCAGTCGAAGTTGGGTGAGCCAAGTAATCAGAACCGGTGATGCCAGGACCAAATGCATTGGTCTCGGTCATGCCGTAACCCAATTGTGGACTTCCGTTTTTCACTTTGTCATTGACCTTGCCCACGAGGCTTGTTGGCGATGGTGCACCGCCGCCGCCTACTGCACGAAGGCTTGATGTGTCGTACTTGTCGAAGGCTGGCGAGTTGACCAAGTCCCAACTCTGCGTTGGCACACCAACAAAGTTGGTGATCTGTTCGCGCTCAATCATTTCGAGAGCCTTCTCGGCATCCCACTTGTACATGATTGCAAGTTTGAGGCCGGCAATAAAGCAGCTCATCATCACGGGCACACAACCCGTTACGTGAAACAGTGGCACGATCAAAATAAACGATGTTGGAATCTCGGGCCCTGTTACCTCTTTGAGTTTTGTACCTGAGAGCGTAAGCACTGAATTACGCGACGAGAAGCCCATCAATGACGACACGATCGCGCGATGTGTCGACACTGCACCCTTTGGTCGGCCGGTTGTGCCTGATGTATACAAAATCGTTGCATCATCGTCGGGGTTGATCTCTGCGCCTGGATGCGCGGCACCAAGTGGCAGGACTTCGTCCCACTTGTCAACGCCTGCAGGCATTGGTTTGTCGGTGCGCACTACAAGCACTTTGATTCCGTGCTTGGCACACGTTGGGGCACCAACTGCGTAGCGCTCTTCGTCACAGATGTACACGGTCGCACCAGAATCTTCGAGTGCGAAATTCATTTCGTCTTCTGTCCACCACGAGTTCATCGACACGTTGACTGCGCCCGCCGAAATAATTCCGGCAAAAGAAATCACCCATTCTGGATAGTTGCGCATCGCAACTGCCACGCGGTCGCCTTTTTTCACGCCATAGGTATTCACAAGTAGCGCTGCAAGTGCGTCAACATGATCCATCGCCTTTGCAAACGACCATGTTTCGCCTTCGTAGACCAAAAATGTTTTGTCACCGTGGCCACGTGCGCCAGCAAAAACTAATCCGAGGTGCGGTGGTGCATTCTTAAAAATTTGTGTCTTAACGCCCATCACTTCAGCATCGATGAGTTCAAAAATTTGTCCTGGTGCAGTTACTGCTGCGTTCGCTTCTGTCCAACTGAGTGCCACTTGTTGTTCCCCTGTTCGTGTTATGTCGCCGTTGGCGTGGAGCTGAGGGGAATTGAACCCCTGGCCTGTACATTGCGAACGTACCGCTCTGCCAACTGAGCTACAGCCCCTATTTCCTAGCAAACCCTAGCGGGCAGCGGCTTTAGGCGACGCGTCGAAACTGACGCAGGTACCGCTCATTTTCGCGCTTGA
>Ga0208812_1000360_pt1 | contig 10625 bp, 9 predicted proteins | sample Colrivmeta156902_FD_187689 | JGI IMG/M metagenome (GOLD analysis project Ga0208812, IMG submission 187689) | Estuarine microbial communities from the Columbia River estuary - metaG 1569-02 (SPAdes) (version 2) | ecosystem: Environmental > Aquatic > Marine > Intertidal zone > Estuary | place: USA...
CGGTGCGCACTGCAATGCCTTGTTTGTCTAAAAGAGTACCGATATCGAACGGGTGCATTTGGTCAATGGTAAACGAAACCACACTGGTTTTGTTCTTGGCTTCGCCGATAATGTTTAGCCCTTCGAAGGTATCCAAAATACCTTGCGCATATTTGGTGAGTTCGAGTTCATGAGCAGCGGCTGCTTGCATGTCGATGCTTTGCAAAAACGAGATGGCACTGCCCAGGCCAATGGCGCCGGCAATGTGTGGGGTTCCGGCTTCAAACTTGAGTGGCAGCGTGTTGTAGGTGCTGCGTTCAAAAGTGACTTTTGAGATCATGTCGCCGCCACCTTGATACGGAGGCATGGTATCGAGTAGAGCTTCTTTGCCATATAAAATACCGATGCCGGTTGGCCCGAAAACTTTATGGCCCGAAAAGGTATAGAAATCGCAGTTGAGGTCTTTGACGTCGATGCTAAGGTGCTGGATACTTTGTGCGCCGTCTAGTAATACTTTGGCGCCGACCTGATGGGCTTTGGCAATGAGCTCTTTGACGGGGTTGATGGTGCCGAGCGTATTGGATATGTGCGTAAGGGCCAATAACTTGGTGCGCTCGCTAAGCATTTGTTCAAAAGCAGCAAGGTCGAGCTCTCCTTTTTTGGAAATGGGAATGACGCGCAACACACAGCCTTTGCGCTCGCATAAAAGTTGCCAAGGTACAATGTTGGAGTGGTGCTCCATGGCTGAAATCAGGATTTCGTCGCCGGGTTTCAGGCGCTCGCCAAAAGAAAATGCCACTAAATTAATGCTGTCGGTAGTGCCTTTGGTGAAGATGATTTCTTCTGGGCCATTGGCGCCGATGTATTTTTGAATGGTACGGCGTGCGGCTTCGTAAGCAGAAGTTGCTTGCTGGCTGAGGTAATGTACCCCGCGGTGAATGTTCGCGTTTTCTAGGGCGTAGTATTGTGCAAGGGTGTCGAGCACCACTTGCGGTTTTTGGGAGGTAGCGCCGTTGTCAAAGTAGATGAGCTGTTTGCCGTAAACTTTTTGGCGGAGCGCAGGAAATTGCGCACGGATGTCTGAAACGGAAAACGGAGAGTGCTCCATACTTTTGAGTTTTTTACAAAAGTACGGAATTTCGCTATTTTGAATGGTTCTAAAGAAGCAAAATTATCAGAAAACTTTTTAGAGCAAGCCTTGCATTTATTTGGCTTTCAAAACCACATACGGAATGAGAATTTCTTCGAGAGAAATACCGCCGTGCTGAAAAGTTTGCCCGTAGTAATTGACAAAATGATTGAAGTTGTTCGGGTACACAAAAAAGTCTTGCTCGCGCGCAAAAACAAACTCTGCAGAAAGCTTTAGTTTAGGTAGTTGCGCTTCTTGCGGGTTCTTGACCACGAATACTTCTTTGGCATCGTAACTGAGCCCGCGCCCCGCTTTGTAGCGCAAGTTAGTGTTGGTATTGCGCTCGCCAACGATACGCACAGGCTTAGTGACTTTAATGGTGCCGTGGTCGGTGGTAATGATGAGCCTTTGCCCGGCTTCGGCAATTTTCTTTAAGATATCGAGTAGCGGAGAGTGTTCGAGCCAGCTCGTGGTAATGGAGCGATAGGCGGCTTCGTTGTCGGCGAGTTCGCGGATCACTTCCATTTCGGTGCGGGCATGCGAAAGCATATCGACAAAGTTGTAGACGATGAAATTGACGTCGTTGTCTTTCCACTGATGGAACTGATCGGCCAATTTTTTGCCCGCCTCGACGTTCGTAATTTTGTTGTAAGACCACTTCACGTTTTTGCCCAAGCGCTTGAGTTGCGCTTCGAGGAAGTCTTTTTCATGCATATTTTTGCCGCCTTCGTCGTCTTCGTTTTTCCAGAGTGTCGGGAAGCGCCTTTCGATTTCTGCCGGAAGCAAGCCTGCAAAAAAAGCGTTGCGCGCGTAGTGGGTAGCGGTAGGAAGGATCGAAAACACGATGTCTTCTTCTTCTTTTTGGAAATAACGCCCTAAAATGCCTTCGATCGTTTTCCATTGGTCGTAGCGCAAGTTGTCGATCACCAAAACAGCCAATTTTTCTTTGCCAATGAAAGGCGCAATGCGGTCTTTGATGAGCGTATGGATCATGGTGGGCGCATCGGGGTCGCCGCTGGTCCAGTCGAGGTAGTTGTCTTCGATGAAGTCACAGAAGAGTTTGTTGGCTTCTTTTTTCTGCATTTCGAAGATTTCGCGCATGCCGGTGTCTTCGATGTTGTCTAATTGCAGTTCCCAGAAAACGAGTTTGGCGTAGAGTTCTTTCCATTCGTCGGCGTCTAGGCGGCCCATGAGCTGCATGCCAAGTTGGCGAAACTCTTGTTGGTAGCTCGCGTTGGTTTTTTGGCTAATGAGTTTGCTGTGGTCGAGGTTCTTTTTGATGCTCAGCAAAATCTGGTTCGGATTGACCGGCTTGATGAGGTAATCGGCGATTTTAGAACCGATGGCTTCTTCCATGATGTGCTCTTCTTCGCTTTTGGTGATCATGACAATTGGCACTAACGCCTTTTGCTCCTTGATTTGCGCAAGCGTTTCGAGCCCGCTGAGGCCCGGCATGTTTTCATCGAGAAAGATGATATCAAAATGTTGGCTCAAGGCTTTTTCAATGGCGTCTTGTCCGTTGGTAGCGGTATCTACCTGATAACCTTTCGATTCTAAAAAGAGAACGTGGGGTTTGAGTAATTCGATTTCGTCGTCGGCCCAAAGAATTTTACCTTGCATATGTCGTATTTTTAATAGCTTTGATTGAATTTTTTAAAGTTAGCAACTTGCCAGCGAACACAGCCCCTAATAACAAGAAGAAAATCATAAACGACCCAGTCTATGGTTTTATTTCTTTGCCGCACGAAATTATTTTCGATATCCTCGAGCATCCGTACTTGCAACGCTTGCGCCGCATCCAACAATTGGGCCTGAGCCACCTCGTATATCCAGGTGCCAACCATACACGCTTCCATCATGTATTGGGCGCCATGCACCTCATGACGCAAGCTGTTACGAGTATCCGTCGCAAGGGCCACGATATTACGCAGGAAGAAGAACGCGCGGTTTGTTTGGCCATTCTCCTACACGACATCGGACACGGCCCCTTTAGCCACGCTTTGGAATACGACATCGTCTGCGGTGTGAGCCACGAGCAAATCTCGGCGTATTTCATTGCCGAACTTTCGGTAGAGTACGGGCAAGATTTAGCACTTGCTTTAGAAATTTTTAAAAACGACTATCACAAGCCGTTCTTGCACGAACTCGTCTCGAGTCAGCTCGACATGGACCGCCTCGACTACCTCAACCGCGACAGCTTTTATTCTGGTGTTTCGGAAGGCGTTATCGGCAGCGAGCGCCTCATCGAGATGCTCAATGTACACGAAGGCCATTTGGTACTCGAAGAAAAAGGCATTTATTCGGTCGAGAAGTTTATTGTGGCGCGTCGCCTTATGTACTGGCAAGTCTATTTACACAAAACGGTGGTGGCCGCAGAATTCATGCTCATCCATGCGCTGCGCCGTGCCAAAGAACTTACCAAAGCGGGCCACGACCTCTTTGCGAGCCCTGCGCTCAAGTTCTTTCTGAGTCAGGATATTCGTTCAGAACACTTCGAAAACGACCCAATGGTGCTCACGCATTTTGCGCGCCTCGACGACTACGATATCTGGGGCGCCATTAAAGTTTGGCAATTTGCACCGGACTATATTTTAGCTACCTTGTGTTCGGGTCTTGTGAACCGTCAGCTCTTCAAAATAGAAATTTCAAAAACACCATTCACGCAAGAACGTTTGGCAGAAGTACAGCAGCGCATTCGGACAGAGCATGGTTTGAATGACCAAGAATTGCCGTATTTTGTCTATTCAGATATCTTAACCAACAAGGCCTACAACGAGCAAAAACACAACATCAATTTGCTGCTCAAAAACGGCAGTATTCTAGAGCTTTCCAAGGCTTCTGACAACCTGAATATCTCCGCGTTGTCTACACCTGTAGAAAAATACTTTTTGTGTTATCCGCGTTAAAGCGCTTGATTTTTTTTAATGATTACGGTTTTGTTCAGTACCGCTGAAGTAGGTATCGTTACCAAATGACCCTCTGCTGATCGGATGTACATAAAGAAGAAACTAAGGTCGATGAGCTCGCCTTCGATGTCGAATTCTTTGTCGTAAATGCGCACAGTTTCGCCAATATTGAGCGGATGATTGAAATATAAAATCAAGCTCGCGGTGATATTCGATAAAATGGACCAATTGGCAAAAAAGGCGATGCCAATGACGGTGATGGTCGAGGTGAAGAACACGATGAGGTCTTTGGTTTCAATGTTCCAAATGGCCGCAAAAATCAGGATAAAGAAAATGGATAAGAAGAGGTTAATGATGCGAATGGAGACGCGTTTTCTTTTGGCATCACCTTCAAATTTGGCTAAAAAGCGCGATACTGCCTTGCCTGCAAAAAAGCGTATCAATAAAGTGATGGCCAATAAAACGAGTGTTTTAATGCTGTATTGGTAAAAAGCGTCCATTTTACTAATTTTTATTTTTAACGAAACTAATTCATTTTTCGCTCTTTTTGGCTTGTTCCCAATACAGATCCAATTGCGCTAAGGATTGGTCTTGGGCAAGTAAGCCGTCTTTTTCTAAGAGTTGCTCCATTTGTTGGAAGCGCTTGATGAATTTTTGATTGGTTTGCGCCAAAGCGTTTTCTGGCGAGATATTTAAAAAACGCGCGTAGTTGACCAATGAAAACAAGACGTCGCCAAATTCGGCTTCAATTTGGTCTGAGTTGTTGTCTACCTCTACTTTGAGTTCCGCAATTTCTTCCTGAACCTTATGCCAGACGTCGTCGGCTTTTTCGAATTCAAAACCAACACCTTTAACTTTTTCCTGAATGCGGGTGGCTTTGACAAGAGCTGGTAGGGAAGAGGGCACGCCTTCTAGCACCGACTTTTTACCTTCTTTCAGTTTGAGTTTTTCCCAATTGGCTTTGACGGTTTCTTCGTCTTTGGCCTCGGTGTCGCCGTAGATGTGCGGGTGGCGGTAAATGAGTTTGTCACAAATTTTGTTGAGGACACTTTCGACGTCAAAAAGGCCTTGTTCGCTGCCAATTTTGCTGTAGAAAACCAAATGCAAAAACAAGTCGCCTAGCTCTCCTTCTAGACCAGGATAATCTTTGTCTGTAATGGCGTCGGCCATTTCGTAGGTTTCTTCGATGGTGAGGTTGCGCAGGGTATCAAAGGTTTGTTTTTGATCCCAAGGGCAGCGCTCCCGGAGTTCGTCCATGATTTGGAGTAGGCGTGAAAAGGCAATTAAACGTGGGTCCATACTGCAAAGTTAGCAGTTGAAACGAGCTTTTGCTTAAATTTGACCATGCGCCCGATTTACTTTTTGCTATTTTCCCTTTTGGTGGGACAGTATTTAAAAGCTCAACCCGGTTTTGAGTACCGACAAAAACTTGGTTTTCTGCTTGCCCACCGGGGCCTGATGTCTCATTTGCCGCAAGCGCCAGCCGTGGCCTCCGAGTTTTCCTATATCTACCGAACTAACCAAGCCAAAAAATGGCACGAGGCCTATCGCCAGCCTTTGGTAGGAGGCACGCTTTTTTTTGGCTCCGTTGGTAACAACGAAATTTTAGGTCGTTTCACCGGGCTTTATGGTTTTATAGAGTTGCCAATTGTCAAATACAAGCGCTATCGCTTAGATTTCAAATTTGCCACTGGTTTGGGCTACACCAATCGTCCATTCGATCCTATTTTGAACCCTGAAAACGTAGCCATTGGCTCGCGCGTCAATGCGCTTATGTGTTTTGCCTTCAAGCAAAGCTGGCGTTTTTCGGATTACGGTCTTACTTTCGGTATCGACATGACACACTTCTCGAATGCGAGTTACCAGATGCCCAATTTGGGGGTCAATGTGCCCTTTTTATCGCTCGGGGTTCAAAAGTTTTTTACGCCTGAACAAAAAGAAAATCCTAGACCAGAATTGGAACGCCCCGATTTACTTTTCGGCCTAACGGGCATCGTTAGTGGCAAAGAAATGAATCCGAAAGGGGTAGGGCGCTTTCCAGTTTATGCGGCGTCGTTATTTGCGCGCAAATATTTCGGGCCCAAAGCAGGCATGGAGGCTTCTATTGACATCATTTACAAAACCAGTTTGCTTTCGCACCCGAGTTATCCGCAAGCGGCTGGGCTAGATCCGCTGCAAATCGGTTTGTTTGTGGGTTATGTCCATCCTTTTGACCGCTTGCATTTTATTTATGGTGCTGGAGTCTATTTGCGCGATGTCTTGCGTCCAGATGAGTCGGTCTACCTCCGCTTGGGAAGTCGCTATGCGCTCACTTCTCGTTTGGAAGTTTTGGCAACCCTCAAAACCCATTACGCCAAAGCCGACTACATGGAACTCGGCTTGGCTTATCATTTTTAAACATGAAGTACCCGATCGCGTTCATTTTAATTTTGCTCTTAGGTGCTTGTCAAAAAGCACCTGAACGCGCCTGTTGGAAAGCAACGGGCGCTATCGAAAATAGGATTGTGCCACTTTCTCCCTTTCAATACTTGTATATCCATCCCCACATCGAAGTGGCGCTTTTGCAAGACTCCCTCAATTACGTCGAGTGGCAAGCTGGAAGCAACTTATTGTCTTTTTTAACAGCTGAAATAGAGGCCGATACCCTAAAGCTCTATAACAAAAATGGCTGCCGTTTTCTCAGGTATCAAAAAGGTAAAGTTAAAGCAGTGGTGCATTTTACATCATTAAAAGAGCTGCATTTGGCAAATAGTGAAGCAGTCCGAAGCGTCAATACGTGGCTTGCCGAAGACTTACTTGTTTATCTCAAAGAAGGAGTTGGATCGGTGAATTTGGTCCTCAATGCTCAAAAGGTATCGATACGCAATAACTACGGATGGCAAACCCTGAGGCTTTCAGGTAATGTAGCTGCTTTATTTGCAGACCTCGATGGCGCCGCCTCGCTGCAAGCACCCTCCTTAACGGTTCAAGATTCCATTGCGTTTCGCAGTACCTCACCACTGTCTAGCTGGATCCGTGCTGGTCAGCTCAAACTCAAGGCCCAATTGTACGGTGCTGGAGACCTCTTCTATACCGGAACCCCCTCGGTTTTATTGAAAACAGAATACAGCACGGGTAAAGTGCTTGCCAAACAATGATGAATACAAATGCGTAAGTTAGTAGCCCTCTGTTTTTTTCTTGCAACGGTTTTTCAAGCGCAAACACAATTTACACTTTCCGGAACCTACGATAGCTATGTTGGTGTTTCAAAAAAAGGAATTTCAAGTTTGCCTTTTATGGTTTCTCATTCCAAAATCGGCACCTACGACATCAATTTACTAGAGCTCGAGCTGCGTTATACGCACAAGGCTTGGACCGCGCAGTTCTCACCGGCGCTTGGCTCCTACATGCAAAATAACTATATCTTGGAGGCCCCGCTGAGGCGTTATATTTACGAAGGCTACCTCCAATATGCACAAGGAAAAAATGAATGGGCAGTCGGGACGTTTAGCTCGCCCTACACCCAAGAAACACCGCGTGGCGTAGACCAACTCTCGGCCTCGCGCAGTTTGGCTGCAGAATACGTCCCCTACTATGTTTCTGGTCTCCGCTGGACGCGCAGTTGGTCCAAGCAACTCAAAACACAGTTTTTTGTCACGAATGGATGGCAGCGCCTTATGCTCAGTGGTGCGCGTCCGAGTTTGGGTTTGCTCGTGCAGTACGAAAAGAAAAATTGGAAATACAACTGGAGTCATTTTTATGGCGACCTCGCACCTTTAGGTAAACTATCGCCTGAGTTAGCCCTTAACCGTTGGCGCTTTTTCCAAGAATTCAATGTTGGCTATGCAAACAACAATTGGACCTTTCAATCTTGTGTTTATGCAGGTTTGCAAAAACAAAACGGAGATCCTCAGTTGAAATATTGGTTACAAGGAAATTTACAAGCGAGCTATGCTCTGAATGATAAGTTAGGCTTCAATGCCCGAACAGAAATCTTTTACGATCCTAAGCAGGTTGTTTTTAGCGCTGCGAGTACGCCTTTTTCATCGCTTTCGTTGGGTTTCATGTACCGCATAGGACCAGCCTTGCAATTTGGCCAAGAATTTCGTTATTTTTTGGCAAAACAGACCGAAATCCCAGTTTATTACAGCTTTTTGCGCCTGAAATTTTAGTATTTTTGGGGCTAAACTCAAGCCATGAAAATCCTTTCTTTTAATGTGAACGGCATTCGCGCGGTGGTTGGCAAAACCTTCATCGAAGACATGCAAGCCCAAGCCCCAGACGTCATCTGTTTGCAAGAAACCAAAGCGACACCAGAACAAGTTGCAGCAGCTGTTGCGCCGCTTTCTGAATACCAAGTGTTTGCCAATTCAGCAGAAAGAAAAGGCTACTCAGGCACGGCCATACTCACTAAAGTGGCACCCATTTCGGTCACTTACGACATCGGTTTGCCCGACCACGACAGCGAAGGTCGCGTCATTTGCGCTGAGTTCGACAGTTTTTACCTCGTTACAGTTTATGTACCCAATTCCGGCAGCGAACTCCTTCGTTTAGGATACCGCCAAACCTGGGACGCCGCTTTTTTGGCCTATCTCAAAAATTTAGAAACAAGCAAGCCAGTGGTGGTTTGTGGCGATTTCAATGTAGCACACCGTGCCATCGATTTGGCGCGCCCCAAAGAAAACTACAACAAAGCAGCCGGCTACATGCAAGAAGAAATCGATGGCATGAACGGTTTTGCCGGAGCGGGCTTACTCGATAGCTTCAGGTTAATGCATCCCGAAACCGTTAAATATTCTTGGTGGAGCTACCGCGCGGGTGCCCGTGAAAAGAACGTAGGCTGGCGCATCGATTACTTTTTGATCAGTGAAGCATTCGTGTCACAACTTCAAGATGCCTTTATTTTAAATGATGTTTTTGGTTCTGATCACTGCCCAGTAGGTGTGGTATTGGCTTAATTTTCTCCATGGAACACCTCAGGGACACATTTAAGCACAAAGGCCGTCGCCGCCAACTCATTGAAGAATTGGCGCAAATGGGCATTCAAGACCAACGCATTTTAAGCGCTTTCGATGCCATTCCGCGCCACTATTTCCTAGACCTCGCTTTTGACGAGCAAGCCTACACCAATATGGCTTTTCAGATTGGTTCTGGGCAAACCATCTCGCACCCCTATACCGTCGCTTTCCAAACCGAACTCTTGCAGCTCGAAAAAAGCATGCGCGTTTTGGAAATTGGAACGGGTTCTGGTTTTCAGACCTCTATTTTGTGTGCTTTGGGCGCGAGGGTTTTTTCGATTGAGCGCCATCAGCCCTTGCATACCAAGGCCAAGCGCATGATTGATTTTTTTGGTTTCAATGCCAGTCTTTTTTTTGGCGATGGCTATAAAGGCAACCGCGTTTATGCGCCCTATGACCGTATTTTAGTCACCTGCGGTGCGCCCGATATCCCAGAAGTGCTTTTGGAGCAACTCAAAGTCGGAGGCCTAATGGTAATCCCCGTCGGCGAAGGCGCGGAGCAAAAGATGCTGCGCATTCACAAAACCACTGAAACCACCTATACAACCGAAGAATTTGGTACTTTTAAGTTTGTACCGATGTTAGAACGCACTGTTAAATAAAAATATGCAAGTCTTACTCATTGACGATGAACGCGCCATCCGCAGAGCCCTCCGCGAAATTTTAGAATTCGAAGGCTGTGTCGTAGATGAAGCCGAAAACGGCGCACAGGCGCTCGACAAACTCAAAGCCCATACCTATGAGCTCGTGTTTTCCGATATCAAAATGCCACAAATGGATGGCCTCGAACTACTCGACCAAATTTTGGCGCTCGGCATCGAAACGCCCGTCATTATGATTTCCGGCCACGGCACCGTAGAAACCGCTGTGGGGGCTATCAAAAAAGGTGCTTTTGATTTCATCGAAAAACCCCTCGACCTCAACCGTATTTTGGTCTTGTTGCGCCAAGTCAAAGACCGCAACATGCTTGTTCAGGAAACCAAGCAACTCAAGCAAGTTGTCAAAAAAATCAAAGGTTCTGCCATCATTGGCGAAAGTACTGAAATCGAAGCCATCAAAACCATGATTGAAAAGGTAGCCCCTTCTGATGCGCGCGTGCTCATTACCGGCGGCAACGGAACCGGAAAAGAACTCGTCGCACGCTCCTTACACGAACTTTCTAGCCGGACCAAAATGCCTTTTATTGAAGTGAATTGTGCGGCTATTCCTGCAGAACTCATCGAAAGCGAGCTATTTGGTCATGAAAAAGGCGCTTTTACCTCAGCCGTCAAGGACCGCAAAGGAAAATTCGAGTTGGCGTCGGGCGGCACCCTCTTCCTAGATGAAATTGGCGATATGTCGCTGTCGGCTCAAGCCAAAGTACTGCGCGCCCTTCAAGAAAACGTCATTCAGCGTGTGGGCGGCGAAAAAGACCTCAAAGTAGACTGCCGAGTTTTGGCGGCCACTAACAAAGACCTCCGCGAAGAAATCAAAGCTGGCCGCTTCCGCGAAGACTTGTACTACCGATTGAATGTGTTGCCACTGAACACGCCCGCCTTGCGCCAACGCAGCCAAGATGTGCCCGTATTGCTGGCGCATTTTGCAGCGCACTTTGCACAAAAAGGGCAAACGCCA
>Ga0208812_1000397_pt1 | contig 10122 bp, 7 predicted proteins | sample Colrivmeta156902_FD_187689 | JGI IMG/M metagenome (GOLD analysis project Ga0208812, IMG submission 187689) | Estuarine microbial communities from the Columbia River estuary - metaG 1569-02 (SPAdes) (version 2) | ecosystem: Environmental > Aquatic > Marine > Intertidal zone > Estuary | place: USA...
TAACTTTGTTTAACTAAAAACTTCATGAGAGATGACATACAACATATCCTTTCTCGAACGAGCCAAGTTAAGTACTACTATCTTATCCAAACAACCTGCAGTTACCTTAAAAGAAGCCAAGGAACAAGGTCAATGGTTAAAGACCAACAGCAGCACAAAGAAGAAGAAACAAAGAGAATAGTCAAATTTATTGAAGAGAATGATCTTTAGTTAGATAATATTAATATTGATTTATGCGTATCTCAAGGAGCTGAAAAATTAAAATTCCTTTTCAGCTATATCACTCACTGGAAGGGTTATTTTTCTATTTCGTTTTGACATGTTAAAGCTTAATGAAAATTGGATCTGGTCTGTTTCATAAATATAATTAGTCGTGGTATAAAAATTAGATCCTCTGGTCGTAATTCTTTGTCTGTTAGAAATTTTTGATCCCATATCTATATTAAGCCATTGCATTTGAAAGGTCCATTGTTGGTCTTGCGTAGTTTTTTTAAGCGATAAATGAGGAGTTACAAAAGCACCATCTTCCCCTTGCGCAGTAATTCTATTTGATAAATAGTTGATAGATAGTTGTAGCGCAAGTCCTTTTTGAATCTTGATACTTTGCGTACTATTTATGCTATAAATAATACTAGCGTTGCTAACAATGACAGCCCCATCAAATATAGTTCCATCAATTTTATAACGATACAGATTTCCACTAATCATTGATTGCCAATAAGGGGTAATGGAGTTGGTTAGATTTACCTCCATTCCAATTTGTAATGCCTTAGAGGCATTGGTAAATACTCTATTTAATATAGTATCATTATAAACTTTATTTACGCGTTGGATTGGGTTTTTGATGTCTTGACGATATATTGTAAAATTCAAGTTACCTTTCTGCCAACTTTTTTCAAGTCCCATCTCTAACGCTCCTGTAAGTTCAGGAAGTAAGTTTGGATCCCCTTGTTCTAGTGTTTCTGCATGCTCCCTTTCAGGTAAAGGATTCAGCTCAAAGTTATTCGTTCTTTTAACTCTTCGTGTGTAACTTGTTTTAAGTACTAACTTATCTTTTGCATCATAACGAAAAATAAAACTAGGGAATAAGCTAGGAAGAATTAAGTCATTTTGTTTATTATTATTGTAAAATGTAAGTGTTCTAACTAAGTGCTCAGCCCTTAATCCAATTTGTTTAAATACTTTATTTTGCTTTTCACTGTATTGTATATAAGCCGCATGTATGTTATTATTAACTTTTAAATTACTAGAAAATAACGGGTCAATAATAAACTGGGGCATTCCCATATTTTTATATGCGTATTCAAAGTTTCCATCTTGTTTATCATTTCTAAATTGATACCCCATATTAATAGTACTCGTGTTGTTTTTAAATGTATAATCGGTTTTAAATCTGATTGCATTCAATGGATTGGAACTTGGATTATTGGTTTGTTGGAATAGCACTGCTCTTCCAATATTATTAAAATTTTTATTAATAGTTAATCCTGTTAAATTAGCGCCTTCATATTGTAACGAAAAATTGATTTTAGCTTTCCCCGAAAGTTTATGATCGTAGCCAACATTTGCTAACGAAAACAGTGCTTCCTTGTCCTGTGTATTTTCATTAAAATAATCAAAACTAGTTATGACACCTGTCGCAATAACACGATGTTTAATATTATATAATAAATCTGCTACCCTACTTTGAAATCTGTTTCCAATATAAACACCCGCTTCCCATCTGTTTCCTAATTTTGTATCATGTCCAATTGCAATACGACCGCCACTATTATATTTTTTAAAACTCCTTTCCCCATTTGAAGGGAAGCTAGTAAACACACCATTGATAGTGGTATTTACATCCCCTTCCCGATAACCCGAAATATCATTTCTTAAATAATTAAAACCTATGTTTAGATCCCATTTATTTTTTCTATAGCCTGCAGTTACATCCACCGAACCCCTTTGTGGCTCTTCATATCTTTTATTATCAAAATTATTGAAAGGCTTAGTACCATACATCACACTAGATTGGACCATCCAACCTTGCTCCAAAGCTGTTTTGGTTACAACATTTATAATGCCACTTTTACCATCCGCATCGTAAGTGGCTCCTGGACTAGTAATCACTTCAATATTTTCAATAGAAGCAGCGGAAAGCTGCGCTAAAATATAACTTGGATCGCCCGAAGATGGCTTGCCATTAATCATCACTTGAAAACTACCGGAACCACGCAAGCTAATTTCTCCCAATCCATTGACTGAAACAGACGGCAGATTTTTAATTAGATCAATACCATTCCCATTGGCTGCATTTGCAAATTGACCTGCGCTAAAAACTTGCTTGTCCACCTTTAAATTAATAGGTAATTTTTTTCCTAGAACTACCACTTCTGTTAATGAGTATTGGTTATTCTGTAAATTGATATCACCTAATTCAATAATATTTTTACTCGACGATAAAAAAATGGTCCTAGATCCAAACTGAATAAAGGAAATAATTAAGTATGCATTAGGGTTTACATTTTTTTCAAACATAAATTTTCCTTCGATATCTGTTAAGGCTTGGAATACTTTAATACCAGCACTGTCATATAAGCTTATGCTTGCCGCCTCCATGGGCGTTCCTTTATTATCAAGTATCCGCCCACTTATTTTTGTTGTTTGTCCAAACACATGCGTATTTAAGCACAAAAAAAGTAAGCAACTTATAATAGCAAATCGAATGGGAGTTAATTTCATATAAATTTTTAGGTTCCTATTATTGTCCATCGTCAAAAAATATAGACTTTAGGGCATAGAGAGATTTATTTTAAAAAAAATAGTGTTTTTTCTTGCGAAAATAATCAATTAATACAATGTTCTATATTAGTTAATTGTGTAGGTCCTAGTTGATCATTCTTCGTTTCGGTAAGAAATGACAAAAACCTCACGCAAAACCTCACGCAAACCTCACGCAGAAACTAAAAAGGACCCACGATTTAACGTAAGTCCTTGATTTTCATATAGCGAGACCGGGATGAAGAGTGTTTTCATGACATAGAGGTAAAATGCTACAAAGCCGCTTACAAAATGAGATCCCAAAATCATATTCTGATGGGTTGTCCAGTATGTCTCCCCTTATAAAATGAAAGATGCAACTATAATAAGATGATTGAGTATGTAACTATTAGGAAATTGAAGAGTTGAGCCATTTATCTGTTCCTCCACAGAGCCAAATCGCATCCAGTCCATACTCTTTCAATAATTTTGCCCCGTCTGCTGACCGTCCGCCACCTTTACCGCACGCAGTAACGAATTGAATTTTTTGGTCAAGTTGGGAAATACAATTTTTTAAATCTAGGAGTGAAATATTCAAGGCATTTGGAATGTGTGCTAGGTCATATTCTTCTTTGGTTCTTACATCAATGATTTGTATTTTTTTATTGGCTTGAAATGCTTGTTTTACTTCGTCAACTTCAATACAATTTTTGATTACTTTTATTTGTTCAGGCATACGGAACTTGATTATAAGTGAAGATATAATTGTTAATCCGCCGATGAGAAAAATAGCGTATTCAATACCAAATAAGTCGGCAGTAACCCCTGAAATGATTGCACCAAAAGCATAACCTAAATCTCTCCAAAGTCGAAATGTACCAATACTCTCTGCTCTTTGTTTGGGACTTGTCGCTTGAGCAATAGTTGATAAAAATGTTGGATAAACTAATGCAGTTCCTAAACCTAAAATTGCAGAAATAGAAACTAATACATAAAACTCACTACTAAAAGGAATAAATAAAATTGCTACACCTTGTATAAGCATTCCCCAAAATAGCATTGCTTTTTTTGAATAATGGTCAGACATTTTACCTGTAAAAAGTTGTCCGATACCCCAAACAGTTGGATAAATCGCTGTGATTATACCCATATTTGCATTGTCAAAGTTTAGAGATAAAAGAACTATTGGAAGTAACCCCCAAATCATTCCATCATTCAGATTGTTTACAAGTCCTGCTTGTGTTACAGAACTTAATGTTTTATTTTTGAATGTTGTTTCTAAAAACACATTTTCAAGTTGTGTTGTATTGTCAGTTGCACTTTCCTTATTAACAAATACCCTTGTATCTTTTACCCATATTGCAGTTAAGATAAAGCCAACAATGGATATAAAAATTCCTATGTAAAATGGATAGGGTGTAATACCATAAGTGTTGGCAATATAACCTGTCAAGAATGCAACTATACCAACTGCAAAATAACCTGCAAATTCATTCAACCCCATTGCAAATCCCCGGTCTTTTTCGCCAACTAGGTCAATTTTCATTACAACTGTGCTACTCCATGTCAGCCCTTGACTAATACCTAAAAGCATATTGGCAAAAATCACCCAACTCCAACTAGGGGCGTATATGAGAATAAATGGAATTGGAATAGCGATAAGCCAACCAAATAAAAGCAAATTCCTCCGACCGAATTTATTGGCTAGACGTCCTGTGAAATAATTTGCAATGGCTTTGGTAATACCGAATGCTATAATGAAAGAAAGAATTGCTGTCTTTGAAGCTACACCAAACTCTAACTCAGCAAACTGTGGAAAAATAGTCCTTTCCATCCCTATCATGCCGCCAACAAAAGCATTTACAATAACTAAAATGGTAAATTGTTTCCAATTTTCTTTTAATCCAATTTTAATTGTATCTGTCATTATTGCAAACTTTTATTGATATAATTTTACTAAAAACAAATTTAATAAATAGCGTTTTCTAAAGATGTAACATAAGTCACACTTGTATTTTAATAATGAAAAATATCTATTATAAATATTTTGCCACTGAAAGTTTAACTTTTTCAGAAGAAAAATACACCTCTTCAAGATGCCCCATCATATCCTTCTCTTGCGTAATCAAATGAGTGTGAATAAAGGTGTCATGGTGGGTAAATATGGCTTTGTGATTTCGGGAAAAAAATCCTAAAATAGATACATTCTTATTGTTGATTTTGTAGTTTGTTTGACCCTGGTGTGCATCATCCGGACTTCTCACTACTTTACCTTCAGGTAAGTTTACAATATGAATATTGGCGCTATCTACAAAACCTTCTATTTTAAAAAAGAATGGAATACTATATCTGGTAAATTTTTTGTCTAAAAATAACTCGAACTCTTTTAGATTTTTAATGCCCGCTGGAAGGTCTATTTCTGCCCATTCATTGATTGATTCAAATGCAAAAAACGGAGCACAGGCGGTTGAGGACTTCTTAACAATCATTACATCAGAATTAACGACCGAAGATTGATATACGACTCCATCCAAAATAATTAATTCCCCTTTTAGATACTCTAATGGCCCCATACCATAGAACCCTTTCTTACTAAGGGAGTCCATTTGGATAAGTCCAGCAAGCTCTCCTTTCCACATTACATTTTTCATAGCACCAACTATAATTGGACGTTGCTGAGCTGAAGCCCACAAGAATGATAAAAGGAACATGAATAAAAAGATATGTCTCATAAGTGGGAACTATAAACTGGTTACACTATAAAAGTATAACCTTTGTACCATTATTGATAATACTTCAAGACTTGAACTATGAAATGACAAAAACCTCACGCAAAACCTCACGCAAACCTCACGCAGAAACAACAAAGGACCCACGATTTAACGTAAGTCCTTGATTTTCATGTAGCCACCATTGAACTACATTCTAACCAAATCTGGAATGATTTGAGGGGGTTTTACAGTTTGGTAGGTGTCTTTGAGAAATTCCTTAATCCCAAGAAAGCAGGCTATTAGAGCCTGCTTTCTTGGCTGGAAAAAACACACATATTGACCCGCACATAACTCTCGTTTGACCATTTTCAGCATTGATAATCAACATGAAAATGGGTCATTGAAAAAAATTATGGGATGGTCAACGACTGCGTATTTGCAACATTTAACCAATTTGTATCATTTTTTTGCACATTTTTTTAAAAGTTTAAAAACGTTGGTTTTATTATCATTTACATATTTTACTCTTAAGCGTTTATACTTGGCTAATGATAATATTGCGTTGTAATATAGACTAGAGTCTAATACATTCGGCTTGTAGCTCTTTGGCGTGGCATAAGTAAAATGCCCAGTTGTTGATGCAAATACAGGTATTGCAAAAAAATCTCTTGTCACAAATTGTTTAGTACTGTCTTGACTTTTTCCTGCATTCACGAAAAAATCTACTGCATATTCTGGATAGCCAAACAAGTAACCATAGCTACGCCAACGGTTATATTTTTGCTCATATTCTGTAATGGCAAGTACTGTAGCAGGTGATGCGCCAGATGTTATACCAAGTGTTTTGTAAAAAGTAGTTTGTTCTTCAATCTTTTGCTGTAGCTTGCTTTTACGAAAAACATATAACTCAATGTTTTTATAAATACTATCACCTCGTTCAAATGGTTGTAGCACAAATTGCCAATCAGCTACACTTAGTTTATTGGCAATGTTTTGAAGGGTAGCTAATACTTGATAAGCGCTATCCTTTTGTACAGTATTATTACTAAGCAAAGGCAACCTATAAAACTGTATACTACTCATTGGTTTTAAGGTATCAATTAGCGTATAAATGGCTTCATGGTCAAGAGCATTTAGTATTAAACTATCAGCAATAACTTTTTCCGCATTAGTCATACTTCTAAATGCTTTATTAAAACTATGATTAGTGGTATTACAGGCAACTATTGTAAATATTATAGTAGCCACAAATAAAATTAACCTTGTATGCTTCATCTTATTTTTAACTTGTTCGTTTTATAAATATTATTCCTAATAAAGCCAGCCCTGCAAATAACAAAACAGGTAATAAATATTTTGTGACAGATAAATTTTTGTTAGCAGTAGAAAATTTTGGCATCCCCTCAAAATCTTTTTTTGTAAAACGACTGCTCTTAAGTAGATTATTAAATAAATAATTCATTTGAACGAAACGGTAATCAATTACTGATTGCTCAAAATATTGTTGGTCTTTTATTGATGTATTTGCAATAGATGAAAGTATTGAATAGATACATCCAACAGGATTAATCCAATAAGCCAACTTCGCATCATCTAATTTATTATCTGTTGATTGAATTATATTATTAAATAACATTTTTTCATACTCGAATGTCTTTAATTCTGAAGAGTATTGTTCAATGCCAGCATTTATGAGAGGGTCTGAATTATGTTGACTACTATCTTTGATATATGACGAATCATATGTGTATACGTTTTTCTTGTGCTCATTAAATGAGAGATTAGCAAATGATTTTTCTACATCTCTAAAATTAACAATATCAGACTTGCTATTATTAGGATGCTTATAAGATAAATAAGTATTTAATAATCCTGGTATTGCTATCAAAAATAGTATCCATATACCTATCATCATTATAGCATTATTTAATGAACTAAAATTAAATTTTAATATAAGTGAAACGAATAAAAACCAAAAAAAAATATAATTTATAGCTATTACCCACCATTTTGAAAAAGAAAAAAATGAAAAATCACTGATTTCATGCATATTGTATAAACTATAAAAAAAGATAATGATGACAGGAATGCACGAAATGATTAATTTAGAAGATAGTCTATAAAAATAAAGTGCATTTATATTCCTTGACTGCGCTACAAGTAAAGAGTTCCTGCCCATTTCCTTGTCATCACTTTTAACACTATATGATAATGAAATAAATAAAAGCGGAAATAAATAAATTATGAAAAATGTTACATCAATATTACCAATTTGTAATTGTTCCGGATTTTTAAATTCGGTGTAACTGTTTGTAAATATATTAATTCCAAATCTACCGCTCTTGGCAATTTCATACACATCGTTTTGACCAATAGTTAAAATTGACAAAGGAGATATTTTCTTATCACAAACAACTTGGTACAAATAAGAAATCATATAGGGAGTTTCTTCCCCTAATTTACCTTGTGGCGGATACTTAATAGTATCATATAAATTTAGTGTATTAAGGTACTGTTGCGATTGTTTTTGGATTAAACTATCTATGATGGCTGTATTTTGTAAATACAATTTTTCACCTTGATTATAACTAAATAAGCCTAAAACACTAAACACCAATAAAAATAAGATTGTAATCTTACTTCTTAATAGTTGTTTAAATTCAAAATGCAGTATTGTTGTAAACATTTTATACAATTTTATAATTTCTAGCAATTAATTTAATGGATACAATGAGTATAACTACCCATAAAAATAAAGATATGATTTCAATTTTTCTATATGAAAGTCTCTTCAAAAGTGGAGCTTGCGGATAACTAAAATCCCTTACAGTATTCCAATAGCTAACATCGACAGACCAATCCCATTCTCCAGTTTTAGAGCCACCATAAGCCATCTTGGTATTCAATTCTTTAATCAAATACCTCCTATACTGTTCTGCTTCAGATAAAAAAATCATATTAGAATTATAATCAGACTGCGCAATTGTCATGGATATATTTTTTATAGCTAAAAATGGATTAATAATAGAAATAATTGATGCGAGTTGATTTTGGTTATTTGTTACTGTTCTTATATCAGAAAAATGTTTATCATAAACCTTATTGGCATAATCTTCATCTGCTTGCATTATTAATCCATCCGCATTAATAGGCAGTTCATCTAAAGATTTTACATTATATTTTAATAATAAAGAATCGTTAAATTGTTTTGCTCTTTGATCCATTGGATCATGACCATCAATACCTTTTTTTCTTGATTCATTTAACGTTTTTGTAAATTCTTGCTTACTAGGATATGGATATATAATTCGACTAGTAGAATATATTAATTTAGGTAAAATTATAATTGAAAAAACCCAAAAACTTAATAAAATTAAAAATGATAATTTACTAACCTTTACTAAAGCACTTATAATTACACTAAATAGAATTAATATAAAAAAATAGACCATATAAGTACTTATCCAAATTAAAAAATCACTAAATGGAAACGTATTAAGTGGTTGTTTTGTCAATAGGGCATATAAAATAAATATAAAAAAAACACCTACTAAAAATAAGGTAAGTAAAATTGTCAAAATAGAACATACATTACCCCATAGTAACTGTCCGATGCTCGCACCTTGAGATTTTAATAATTTTATATTGTTTTGTTCAAATTCTGCACTAATTGAATTAAAAGACATCAGAATTATAAATAATGGTATCAAAACTTGTAATACCCAAGAAAAATTAATTTCTCCAAGCCTAGCCATTTCCGAATTATTCATAATTGGACTAAATGCTGCATCGTTTTGTCTATGCCCTTCCAGCTTTAATACCGATCCTAAATAGTCCGTGACGCCGTTATCTAAAAAATTAAGTGCGGTAACCGGTTGAAATACGTAATGACCATAATGCGCACTACTATGTGGATTTTGAGCTGGCTGATTTAGCCACGCTTTTCTAACATTTGCTTTTGCTTGATCAAAAAGTGCAATTTTATTTTTGTAGGAAATTGCGCTATTGATACCTACCAAAATATACAAAATCACTATGATAATGGACATTAATTGAAGATGTTTTTGCCTAATTATACGCTTAAGAATATTTAAATAAATTATTTTCATAGCACTTTGTTTTAAATTGTTTCTAGATATAATTTTTCAAGTGCAGTAGCAGTAATGCTTTTTGAATCAATGCTATTAACTAAAATTCCTTCTCGCATAATACCAATAGTATTAGCAACATTTACAGCATTAAAAATATCATGTGTCGCCATAAAAATAGTGGTGCCATTTTTTGCTAACTTTTTGCAAATTGTTATAAAATCATTTGTTGCTTTTGGGTCTAATCCAGAAGTTGGCTCATCCATGAAAATACAATCCGCCCTTTTTGCAATTGCAATTGCAATTGCAACTTTTTGACGCATCCCTTTTGAATAGGAAGTCATTAATTTATGATGTGCAGATTCTTGTAAACCAGCTTCATTTAAAAAATTAAGAAGTTCTTTTTTTGCATAATGGTTCCCAGCTATTTTACTAAAAAATTCAAGATTCTCTAAGCCTGTAAGGCTACCATAGAGATGCACCACTTCTGGTATATATGCAAAGTGCTTATTGATTAAACTTGGATTTTCAACTAAATCAATATTATTAAATAGAATTTTACCGGCCGATGGCTTAACAAA
>Ga0208812_1000408_pt1 | contig 9957 bp, 9 predicted proteins | sample Colrivmeta156902_FD_187689 | JGI IMG/M metagenome (GOLD analysis project Ga0208812, IMG submission 187689) | Estuarine microbial communities from the Columbia River estuary - metaG 1569-02 (SPAdes) (version 2) | ecosystem: Environmental > Aquatic > Marine > Intertidal zone > Estuary | place: USA...
ACCGTTGTTTACTCCGCCAACAACATTTTCTTTTGGTACCACTGCGTCTGTATAAAACACTTCGTTAAATTCGCTCTCACCTGAAAGCATCTTGATTGGTCGAACCTCAATTCCGGGCTGCCTCATGTCTACGAGCAAAAACGAAATGCCTTTGTGTTTTGGAGCATCTGGATCTGTGCGTGCAAGCGTAAAAATATGGTCGGCAAGATGGCCGGCTGACGTCCAAATCTTTTGTCCGTTCAACACCCACTGATCGCCGTCCAACTCTGCACGCAAACCAACGTTCGACAAATCGCTGCCAGCGTTTGGTTCGCTGTAACCCTGACACCACGTATCTTCGCCAGCGAGCAAGCGTGGCAAGTAGTGGCGCTTTTGCTCTTCGGTGCCAAACAGCAACAATGTGTTACCGAGCATTTGAATACTGAACACGTCGTTGTGACCACCAGTCGGCACACCCGCACGAGCAAATTCTTCGGCGATGATGACTTGTTCGAGTTCCGACAAACCGCCGCCGCCAAACTCGACTGGCCAGCCAGGAGCAAGGTATCCAGACGAAAAGAGCGTTGCGCGCCATTCGGTAACGAAATGCTCAAGCGCATCGCCAGTCAGTGCGCCAATGCCCTTCCAATTTGGAGGCAACTTCTCGGCCAAAAAGGCCTGCACTTTTTCACGATACTCTTCCGCCGCTGCGCTATATGTCGGGTTCATAAGTCTTTACGCTAGTACGAAGACCTTGCCAAACTCGCAGCGCCAATCAATGGTGCTGCGTCACCCAGACCAACGGGCAACACCTTCATTCCACGAATAAATTCGAGGCGTGCCGAGCGATCAAGCTCGTGCTGGACTGCCAAGAAGAACGGAGCGCCAAAACCGAGGGCGACCGAACCTCCGATTACACAGAGTTGTAAATCCATGAGCGCACCTACCGACACAAGTGCTCGCCCAACAAGTTTTCCTGCCGTGATCTTGACATCATCGGTGGCCTCTTGGCTTGGTCGCCCAGTTATTGCCTCTATCGACTTGCCAGACACATGCGCCTCCAAACATCCGCAGGCTCCGCACTCGCACAACCTGCCATCGGGTTCAACAATGACGTGTCCAATGTGTCCAGCGTTACCAAGTCGGCCAGTCACAAGTTTGTTATCAGAAACAATTCCCCCACCGACTCCTGTCGACACCACCATTCCAATAACATCGGCCACACCTACGGCACTGCCACACCACACTTCTCCAAGCACCAACGCCTGCGCATCGTTAGCAATATAAGTAGTCAAACCTGTTGCTTGTTCCACTGCCGAACGCAAACCAAAGCCTCGCCACTCTGCAATGTTCAAAGGCGAGACATGTTCTCCACCCAATGTCATCGGCCCACCACACCCAACACCGCACGCTTCAAGACGCACAGGAGATTCCAGCATTTGCGCGTCAATCAGTTTTTTAAGCGCTCCCCAGACATCCGTTGCAGGCGTTTGGGTTTGCATCCGCGACAACAACTCACCACTTGTTGACACAACACCAACAGCAAGTTTTGTACCGCCAATATCAATGGCGAGGAAACCAGAAGAGTTAGATGTCTTTGCCAAATTTGATTCGGCTCGAGGCAGCATTCGTGCGCGCCTTGCGCAAGGACTCGGCAACATCTTTGAGACCAACCTTGCTCATCGCACGCAATTGCTTTTCAATAATCAACACACAGCCGAGCATCGCCAAAAAACCAGCGAACGCAACCAGGAAGTGCACCTGCAATGCAATGACGGTAAATACGAGCGAAGCAATTGCACCAAGTCCAGCCCACCACGCTTTACGTGCCGAATGCGCGTAGATACCAGATGGCTTCACCGAATTCGCAAAGCGTTCGTCGGTTTCGAGCGACTGCTCGATCTGCTGCAATATCCGTTGTTCTTCTGCTGACAGTGGCATAGTCACCTCATCTTATTCCTCGGGACCCCATTTTGATGAACCCGGTCGGCGCTTGGAATGAAGGGTGCTCGCCAAGCCAATTGCGTCGTCTCCAAATCGTTCTCGAATGTCGTCAATGGCAGCAGTTGCAGGAGCCCACACCTCGTCCAGCGATGTGACGTCCTGACTATGAGTCCCTTCGTCAAACAAACTCAATTGTGCCTCGGGTTCTGCAAAGTTGCGAGTCGAGATGCCTACCAGTCGCACACCTCGAGCCACTTCAACATCAATCAATAAGCCTTCGACCATCTGCATCATCGCTTGCGCGCTCGTTATCGGCGTTGGGCTTGTATTCGATCGCGTAATCGACACGAAATCTGAATACTTAATCTTGACCGTGCAGGTTCGCGGTGCAAGTCCTTCGTCACGGCATCTCCTGGCAACCAGATCTGACATTCGCACAAGATGTCGACGCACGGATTCGATATCAAATATGTCGTTACTAAAAGTTTCTTCATGGCCGATCGACTTCGAGTCAGAGTTTGGCTCCACTTCCCGTTCGTCAATGCCATTCGCGAGCTGATGTAGGTGCATTGCATGGCCATCTCCCAACAGATGTTTCAAGATCTGCAGATCAATAACAGCCAATTCAGCAACAGTCTTGATGCTTATGCTTTGCAATTTTGCAAGTGTTGCCGGACCAACACCCCACAGTGCTTCGACCTTGAGGCCATGAATAAATTCTTGTTCCTTGCCACTCTCTACTTGCACGACACCACGTCCAGGTCGCACACTCACGTGATCGGCGATTGGCTTTGCTGTCTTTGATGCCAACTTGGCAACGAATTTGCTCGTTGCTACACCCACACTGCACACCAAACCCACCTCATCCAAGACCCGTTTTCGAATCGCTTCAGCAATTGCCACTCCATCGCCAAGTAATCGTTGGGCTCCGGTCACATCCAAAAAAGCTTCGTCGAGAGATAACCCTTCAACAAGCGGCGTGAAGTCTCGAAAAATGTCAAACACTTGCGAACTCACCTGCACATAGAGATCCATGTCACCGGGCAAAAAAATTGCATCGGGACACAATCTGCGTGCCCGCACCGATGGCATCGCCGAAAACACGCCGTACCTCCGTGCCTCATACGACGCGGCTGCAACCACACCTCGCTTCCCATCACCCCCGACAACAACTGGCTTACCCCGCAGTTCGGGACGTTCGCGCAATTCCACCGCCACATAAAACATGTCCATATCGACATGCAGAATTGTTCGGGCTGGTTTCACGACAACAACTACGCTAATCGGGTGCCGCAAACCCCGAACGACAAGCGCACTCTGTCTGCGCTTCCATCACCTCGCGCCAGAGCTATCGCATTCGCTGGAGTACTGATCGCAGGTGCCGCCGGAGCCGCAATCGGATACTCGCTTGTTGATTTGCAGTGCGATGGAGAATGTTCCGTTGGTACCGGCATTGGTCTCTTACTCGGAGCAGTTGTCGGCGCAATCGGCATGGCAATCGTCAGCGTATTAGTGCTGCGTGCAGTTGGAGAATGGCGCGAACTTGCCGACAACTAATCAACTCGCATCTCAACTTCTGCATGTTGCGACCACGTTGGCCAAACAAGCCGGAGACATGGCGCTCGATGGACGCCGCAATGGTCTTAAACATGTTCAAACCAAGTCGACTGCAACAGACATGGTGACCGAGTTTGACAAAGCATCTGAAGTACTGATCGTGCAAGGGCTTGAATCAATGCGACCAGATGATGCGATCATCGGCGAAGAGGGTGCAAGTCGTTCGGGCACAACAGGTATCACGTGGCACATCGACCCAATCGACGGCACAACCAACTTCTTTTACGACTTACCAACATGGGCAGTGTCGATTGGGGCGGTAGACGAACATGGATCGCTTGCGGGCGCCGTATATATCCCTGCTTTGAACGAAATGTTTACTGCAGTTCGAGGTGGTGGCGCATTTTGTAACGGCGAGCCCATCCGCTGCAATCCACTGGATGACATTTCCAAAGCACTTGTCTGCACGGGTTTTAGCTATGCCGCCGAACAGCGAACGGTGCAGGCCACCAGAGTTTCAAAGTTCATACATCAGGTTCGCGACATCCGACGCTTCGGAGCAGCATCAATAGACATGTGTTTCGTCGCGTGTGGCAGGTTCGATGCATACTTCGAAGAAAACTTGCACTCATGGGATATCGCTGCTGGCGATCTGATCGCCCGCGAAGCAGGATGCCAAACGGGAGACTTTGCAGGCAACACATTGCATCCTGCACAAGTATTGGTCTCCAATCCCAACATATTCAGCCAACTCGGCAATCTCATTTTGACTTCCAGCACCCCGGATCGGTAAGGATTAAGACCATGGCGATTCGAGTCTTAACTGTCGAGGACGATGAACGCATCAGAGCTTCGGTCAAACTTGCCCTCGAAGACGAAGGCTGGATCGTTGACGAGGCCCCTACAGGTGAAGACGCGATTGCAATCTTTCAAAGTACTCCTGCCGATGTCGTACTGATTGACATCATGCTTCCTGGCATCGATGGTTTTGAACTCTGTCGCACGATTCGCAAATTGAGTGATGTCCCAATCGTTATGGTCACTGCACGGGTAGACACGCATGATGTTGTTGCAGGACTCGAGGCTGGCGCAGACGATTACCTCACCAAACCTTTTGCACCGAAAGAACTCTCGGCGCGCATTCGTGCACTATTGCGACGTGTTCGTCCGTCAGCACCAGGACATTCAAAACTTGTGTTCGGAAATCTCGAAATTATTCCCGACGAAGGCAAGGTAACGCTCGGTGGCAAAGATGTGCCACTGACTAAAACCGAGTTTCGTTTGCTATGCGAATTAGCCCACGATCCAAACGGTGTGTTCAGCCGCGAGGTATTGCTCGACAAGGTTTGGGGTCACGGATATTTTGGTGATGGACGCTTGGTTGACGTTCACATTCGCCGCCTGCGGATGAAAGTTGAAGTAGATCCTGCTGAACCAACACATGTAGTGACAGTTCGCGGGCTCGGCTATCGCCTGCAGTCGTGACATTCACACAGCCAACAACACGACCGCCCCGCTACCGGCGCACACGAGCCCGCCGAATCATTCGCAACACGGCACGAGCACTGCTACCTCGTCGCATTGGCTTGCGCCACCGAATCCTCATCTCCTTCGGCGCAGGCGCAATGATCCTTTCGGCCGTCTTGGCGATCACCACATACGGTTTTACGCGCAGCAGTTTTGTTCAGCAACGCGAAACAGCAGAGATTAATCAAGCATTTGCCAACGCTAAGCGTGTGCAGACCGACCTACTCGCCAACCCCGCGGACGTAATTGGCGCACTCGAACAATTTGGCTCTGCACAACGGTTGCTCTACAGCAACGGCGTGTGGACAAGCAACTCAAAAGGTTTTACGCAGGCAGATATTCCGACAGCACTAAAAACTCGAGTGGTCACAAACCTCAAAGCTGCACACATGATCATTGATCACGGTGTAAACGCTGCGCTTATTGTCGGTATTCCGCTCGAGCAAACCAATGCTTTTTATTTTGAGCTTGAAAGTCTTCGCCAGACCGAAGATGCACTACGCAGCGTCTTTATCGCTCTCATGCTTTCGGGTGCCATCACTACCGCTGTCGGTATTGGTCTCGGACTCCTTGTATCAGGACGCACGGTTCGCCCACTCGTACAAGCCGCTCAAGCAGCCAGCGCAATTGCCGAAGGGCGATTTGATACCAGACTAGAAACAACCCAAGATCGGGATCTGGAGATGCTCACAACTGCGTTTAACGACATGGTTGCAACGCTGCAAACGCGTGTGGAGCGCGATGCGCGATTTACATCCGATGTCAGTCATGAATTGAGATCGCCACTCATGACACTCGCAGCCTCGGCTCAAGTCATGCATTCGCGCCGCGATGAACTTCCCGAACGATCCCAAGCCGCTCTCGACTTGCTCATTGGTGACGTCACTCGCTTTCAGGGGCTTGTTGAAGATTTGCTCGAGATCTCACGCTTTGATGCTGGCGCAATTCGGCTCATCAATGAACCGCTTGCGCTCCTCGAATTTGTTCGCCAGGCCATAGCAGTGAGTTCGCTCCCCCGCACCGATGTGATCTTCGCAGCAGAAACTGATCAGATACTGGTGCAAGGCGATAAGCGCAGACTCGCTCGCGTATTTGCCAACCTGATCGACAACGCCCGCATTCATAGTGGTGGCAAACCGAAGATCATCATTCAGTTTGCCGATGATGATCCCACCAAGTCACATGTGTGGGTGATCGTCGAAGATGATGGGGGTGGCTTGATCGACGGTGAAGAAGAAAAGATTTTTGAGCGCTTCTCGCGTGGAGGGTCTGCGGGGCAACGCGCTGGGTCTGAAGGAGCAGGACTTGGTCTTGCACTTGCAGCCGAACATGTTGCGCTGCACTCAGGAAGTATCTGGGCCGAAAATAGGCATGACGGCATTCGTGGTGCGAGGTTTATTGTTGAACTTGAGATCTTTGTGCAAAATCTGCCAGCCTTAGGCGCACAAAGAGACGCAGAGACAATCTCATGAAATCGCGCATCAACTTCGTTCTTGGCATCATTTTCATTGTTACCACGACGCTTTCGTCTTGCGGTGTTCACACCGATCAATTTCCGCGTGATATCGACCCATCGCGTCAAACAGAGTTGAACGGCAAATAGATCGATGAGTGTTGTGATCGCTATCGATGCCGGAACTACCGGCGTTCGCTCACGCGCGATATTCACCGATGGTCGTGCATCGGTCTCGAGTTACGTTGAGTTTCCCCAATACTTTCCGCAACCTGGATGGGTTGAACACGACGCACTAGAAATCTTATTCGCTGTTCGCCAAACGCTGAGTGATGTCATTGCCCAACTTGCCACCCTGCCCGATGCCAACATCGTCACGATCGGCATTACCAACCAACGCGAAACAATCGTGGCATGGGACAAATCAACTGGCATTCCTTTTGGTCGAGCAATCGTTTGGCAAGACCGTCGCACTGCCGAGAGATGCACCGAGTTATTGCCAATGCTTTCGACAGTTCGATCTATTACCGGTCTCGTCCTAGATCCATATTTTTCTGGTTCCAAAGTGCAATGGATGATCAAGAGCGGTCAGGCTCCTCGTTCGGCCGACCTTGCTGTTGGCACCATCGATTCTTGGATTATCTGGAATCTCACTGCCGCAAAATCCTTCGTCACCGACCCATCAAATGCAAGTCGCACCATGTTGTTCGATATCAACAACATGCACTGGAGCGAGCAAATGTGCGACACCTTTGATGTGCCGCTCGCTTCACTACCGACCGTTGTTCCGTCCAGTGGTAGGTGCGGTGTTACGCAGAGCTACAAAAACACAAATGACAAAACCAACACAACTGAGATCACTATCCCCGGCGGCATACCGATCTCGGGCATCGCCGGCGATCAACAAGCCGCTCTGTTTGGTCAAGCATGTTTCGATGTTGGTAGCAGCAAGAACACATACGGCACGGGCAGTTTTGTTCTGATGAATGTGGGAACTGAGTGCCCACCCCCAACCGATGGCATGCTCACCACCGTTGCGTGGGACCTTGGGTCGAGCAAACCAACCTATGCGCTCGAAGGTTCCATCTTTGTAACCGGAAGTGCAATCCAATGGCTTCGTGATGGACTCAACATCATTAACAATGCCGCACAGGTCGGACCACTTGTAGCATCGGTTGCAGACAGCGGCGGAGTTGTTGTCGTGCCGGCATTTACCGGTCTTGGCAGTCCGTGGTGGGACCCATATGCGCGAGGCATCATCTGCGGCATTACCCGCGGCACTTCCCGCGCACACATCGCTCGTGCTGTTGTCCAATCAATGACTTTTCAAACTCGCGATGTTGTCGAGGCAATGGTCCAAGCAACAGGAGTTCCTCTCGTCGACATGCGAGTCGATGGCGGTGCAGCCGTCATGGACATGATGTTGCAGATGCAAGCCGACCAACTCGGAGTCACCGTAGTACGACCAAAAGATTTGGAGACGACAGCGCTCGGTGCCGCCTACTTGGCAGGTTTAGCCGAAGGAGTCTGGCCAACGCTGCAGTCAATCACCAAGTCGTGGCAACTCGACCGCACGTTCACGCCAGAACCGACGTCAACAACTGCGAGCGAATATGCACTCTGGAGTCGCGCTGTGCAACGCAGTCTCAGTTGGGTGAAAGACTCTCACTGATTCGTTGCGAGATACGTTCGGCCATCATCACAACAGGAAGATGTGTGTTGCCGGTAGGTAAGTCAGGAAAAATTGAGGCATCACAAACCCACACTTGGCTATAACCAATTACTTTGCCACTCGTGTCCACTACCGCATCTTCGTCCGAGACTGCACCCATCTTGCTCGAGCATCCAATATGCGAATACGACCCAACGTTGTTGAGCAACCAACCCTGCATGTCGTCGGTTGTTAGTTCATTGCCCACCGAGTGAGCCACGCCAGTGAATGTTCGACCCTCAATCATGGTTGCGAGCATCAATGTTGCTTCCGTCATTGCGCGCATATCGCGCTCATCGCTCAGCAAGTCGAGATCAATCTTTGAGTCTGTGATGCTGCCCGTCGAGTACACGCGCATCACTGCTGCAAACATTGCTCCATGCATGTTGTCGTGTGCAGTTGTGTGATTGAGAGGTAGCAAATGGATGTCACCTTGTGTGGATTGGCTGTTCTCAAAGTGCTTGCCAGTAGTCGTTGATGTGGTTCGCAGCAACGTGGAGACCGCGTATTGCGCCTTACTTGGCTCCTTCAGCGCAAGAGTAAATGCAACTGCGGGATGATCCTTTACACCCTGCCCAATGCCACTTCGCTGAATCTTGGTGCGCAATAAAATCTGCGGAGTTGCAATGGCCCCCGCGCACACCACCACGGCATCGGCATCAATATCACTGCCGTCTGCCAAGCGAACTCCTAACACATCATTTCCACTCATATTTAGTCGATCAACTGCCGAGTTTCCCCGAATCTCTAAGTTGGATCTCAATCTCGCTGGTTCAAGATAGATGTCGTTCACTGACGCGCGCCGACCACCACCACATGTCAATGACACCGCTCCAACTCCATGACCAGCAAGTGGCGCCGTGCTCAAGTCATCGCGCCTTTCAATTCCCAAATCTGTTGCGGCATCTACAAGTGCACGGTCAATGTTTCCCCACTCGCTCGGAAGCGTGGTGTGCAGAGGTATGGGCAAGTTTGCAAACACGGGTGCAACATCTCTCCACGACCAACCTTCGCATCCCAAGTCGCGCGCCCACCTGTCGTAGTCACTTGCCATCCCCCACATGCCAACCATTGCATTGACCGACGAGCTTCCACCCGTGCCCGTACCCCGCACATAATCACTTAGATCTTGACTTGCAGTTCGACGCACAGGAATGCGCAAGTTTCGGTTCACAACTTCTAGGGCCTCGACAAAATCGGTGCTCTGAATACCCAATGCTTCGCGCGCACTTGGCACATCTGGCCCTGATTCCAACAACAACACATCAACTTGTTGGTTTTGCGACAGCCGTGCTGCGATGACTGCTCCGGCCGAGCCAGCCCCAACGACGACGACTCTTGGTCTTTTCGTCTTTCGTCTATTTCGGCTAAGCATTGCCACGGATACATTCATAGCCGCTCGATTGAGAGCAACTTGCGTTCGCGTTTAATCAATATTTGTTGCGACTGGCAAACCTTGTAGATGCGCATGATCGTTGTAGCGCATCAACGCCCAGTGACCTGCTCGTATCTCCACCAATTCCGTGAGCGAACAGTTCTTGGTATGCATCTCAAATGCGCCCGTTTGCGGTGTTTTGAGGTGACGCCGAATCACCGCATCCACCACGCCGCCGTGGCACGCCACAACGATTGTCTTCTCGAAGTGCTCTTTCACCACTTTGTCGAATGCAGTAGCCACTCGTGAATGAAACTGCGCGATCGTTTCGCCACCGGGAAAAAATACTGCGTTCGGATCTCCGCCCCAATTGGGTTTTCCATGCTTAGCCACAAAATCCACATACGTCAT
>Ga0208812_1000444_pt1 | contig 9452 bp, 7 predicted proteins | sample Colrivmeta156902_FD_187689 | JGI IMG/M metagenome (GOLD analysis project Ga0208812, IMG submission 187689) | Estuarine microbial communities from the Columbia River estuary - metaG 1569-02 (SPAdes) (version 2) | ecosystem: Environmental > Aquatic > Marine > Intertidal zone > Estuary | place: USA...
ACACCAGTCGTTCCCATTGCATATAAAATATGCTCTAATTTAGAATTTTCAGAAAATCCAGACTGGCTAAGAGCAGCATCGTATCTTTGCGAATTTTCAATAAATTCATCTGATACTGATTCAGGCAAGACTGGTTTAATTGTGTCCAGCATTTGCATTAGGTCTGGACCAACTTCATTTAAGAAGTCAAATAGTGGATTAGAGTTATCAGATTCGTTAATTACAAATTGATCTCTACTTAAAATATATTTTGATGCCATTTAGTAGTAGGGCCATTTTTCTTTATTTATCTACACGGAAACAGGTTTGAAATACATTTAGAATAGATGGCAGCTCGGTCAGAAGGGCTAGAATCTTTAAAAAATGCTAAAATTTCTTCTAACTTATGTAAATCTGTAAATCCAAGAGCTTCATGGATACGATAGTCCATATAAGATACTGGTATTGCACCAAAAATAAGGCTTTCGTATACCCTGGCTGGATAAAATCCTCGCTCTAGATATAGATCCTTTGAGATATTTAGACTTATTGCTGAACTAGCATATTCATTCCAAATATCAGATCGGTCAGTTCTCTTTATTAATTTAATATTCTTTTCTTGAAAATCACTAGTTAGGGCCGAATCAAGTTTACCAGCAATTGCAACATCGTATTTTTTACCAGTAAATGATTTAAAATCAGCAGACGTCTTTATTGCATCAACCACAATTGGATTTTTAGCATGACCTACTTTATAATTACCAAATGAAATATTTCCATAATAAAATACTTTGTCATTTCTTTCAAATCTGTCAGTTTCGTCTAACCATACCTTTTCACAGGCTTTAATAAAATCCTTTGATACATTTGGATAGTCTATTGATGGAATTTCAAATGTTATTCCTTGAGATTTACAAAAATCAACAAATTCTGGATCAAGCGAAAGATCCGTATCTAATATTACAACTTTATTGGCTTGACCAGTTTGAATTGCTGCTTTAATAAGAAGTTCAAACTGCCTTGCATCAGTTAACTGTTTAGTTAAGGTTGAAAGATTTCTAAATCTGGCTTTTAGGAAAATTTTATCGTATCTGCCCTTTTCAATATTTTCAGCGACTTTAGCAAATCCTAAATTATAGGATCTGATTCTTTCTTTAGTAAACTTTTCAAATACTGGGGTAACTGGACTGGTTGGCCAAATTGGAGACTTTTGAGTTGCGCCAACTTGATCGTGTGATAAGTATGAATAGAAATCTACTTTATCAATCTGGTGATGCTTACACAATTGATCTATTAAACCAATTTGGTAAAAAGTATGTCCTGGTATATCAGTTGAAAAATCTCCAAGATATCCAAAATATGCATATAGTGCAGCTGGCGTGTTCATATCTTTATTATACAATAGTTTCATCATAGGATTACAAAAAAAGCCGAGTAAATACTCGGCCTTAATATAAAGTTAATTTAGATTAGCCTCTCTTTACTGCAGCAAAGTGAGTAATCCAGGTTTTAGTGTTTTCAACGTTTGGACATACATAAATGTCATCAAAGTTGGCTTTAAAAATATCTAGGATTTCATTAAATTTTTCAACTCGGCCTTTAGACAAGTTACGATAGTGGAAGTGGTATTCAATAATTGCGATTCTGATATTTGACCAATCCTCTACAGATTTGATCAAGTCATATTCTAAGCCTTCAACATCCATTTTTAGGCAAGTTGCCTCTTTAAGAGCATCTTTAAAGTTTTTAGCTGGAACTGTTACTTGAGTACGGCCTCTAACTGGAAGCAGCGAGTGTTTACCTGAATCCCATGCTAAAAAGAAATCTACATTTTTTGTATCATCGTCTGATACAAGTGCAGCTTCAATCATTTCGCATCGATCAGCTACGCCGTTTTCTCCAAGATTAAGTTCAGCAAACTCAATATTATTATGGAAAGGCTCATATGACAAAACCTTCTTGATACGAGGAAACTGTGTTAGGAGTCTAGTTGCAAAAATGCCGATATGACCACCCGCATCTAACCAAACGTCTTCCTGATCTAAATTTTCTAGTTGAAATTGATGACCATTAGTATTCCAATCGGTTCTAAATAGTGGACTAAAGTATTCCCCGCCTGTAGCAGTTTTACTGATGTTTTGATTAATATTGTATTTAACTTCATCTTCTGATCTTACGAATAAACTGTAATTGAAATAGGGTGTGTCTTTTTTGGTATGGATTAAGAGTCCGCGTTCTCTAGCTTCTTCTAAACTAATCAATACATCTGCTGTTTTCTGTTTTGCCATGTTACTACTTTAAGTATGTTTAGAATATTATACTAATAAAAAAGCCCGAGTTACCTCAGGCTTTAAAAAAATATTTAAGTATTCTAAAAATTACATAGTTTCAGCTTCTGGCATAATCTCGTCTTCTTTAACTGTTTCGCCATTGCTTAATTGGTATAAGCCGTCTGCAGAAACTCCGCTAATTTCAACTGGTTCGCCGTTGTGCATCACTGCTTGACCTACTGTGTATTTAGATCCATTTGCACCAAGAATTGGGTCAGTCTCTAAACTATCATCTAGTGTAAGATATTCGTCTTTAAGACCTACTATACTTGAGTTAATTGTATGCTTAAGAGTTTCAAGTTGATCTTGAGTTTCTTCGTCAGCTTCAGCAATTACTGAATCTAATTGCTCAATAGACTCTTCTAATTTAGCAATATCAGATTTAATTACTGATTTTCTTTCGTTAACGCTTTTAATAAATTCTTGTCTTTCAGAAAGTTGGATTGCAAAAAGATCGCTTACGTCATAGTTAAAAGTTTCAGCAACATATTTGTGGAAACCTAGTGTATCGTATTTCTTAAGACCTTGTCTATCTAAAACAAAGATACCAGATTTTTCAGTATTGATTGCATAGCTTTGTGCACCTTCAGTAACAAATCTTTGAACGAATTCAAATTGAGCAACCATATTTGCATTTTCTAAAATCTTTGCAACATTTTGCTTAAACGCAATTGTTTCAACAACTAGAGTTTTATAAATTTCTGAGCTATTTAAGTCTTCTGCGATATTACCATTGATTTCAAATGAAACTTCGCCTTCTGGAGAAACTTTAAATGCAATAGTATTTGCTTTACCTTTAGCTTCAACTCCATGTTCAGTTGGTTTAAAACCTAATTCTGTGTAAGCTTTTGCAGTTTGAGCAAATTCATCTTCTTGAGGAATTGATGCGAATGGAACCATTTCAGCTTCTTCTTCATCATTCATATCAATAATATGGTTTTCAATTAACACTCTAACTCCCTTAGCAGTTTTAGTATAAATTCCAATTACTGGATTAATTTTAGTAGAACCATTACCTGAACCTAAACTAAATCCTCCATTTTGAGAAGATTCAAATTGAGCAAGTCTATTTAATAGGTTTTTAATAACTGGCTGTGCAGTAGCCTCAGCAAGAATCATAGTTAAGGCATCAACTGAAGTTCTACCTTCAAGTATAGCTGTTTCTAATTTTTCAGAAACTTTAGCATAGTATGCATTTGGAGCTTTCTTTAAATCTGCAATAGTATTAAAGATTGCAAGAGTTGCTCTATTTTCTGCAACATATTTAGTTAAGTCTGCAACTACAGCTTTAACGGTTGAATCAAATGAAAACGGAGAAAGCTTTGCAATAACTGATTCTATTACAATTGGCTCTGAATTTACAGAAGCATATTTCTCAATACCAGAAATAATGGTCTTAAGGATAGGATCAGCGTATGCGGCAGATTCTTTGATTTGAGCAATCTTAGGAAGAATTGCTGCACCATTTTCAATCATTTTTAACTTTTTGGCCGGTGTGTTTGACAATTCGTTAAATTTCTTAACGATTGCATCAAGCTCACTATTTTGTAATTTTTCACTAACTTCAGCTAGATCGGCTAGTGCCTGCTCGATGTTTCCAGAAGCAGTAACGTTGGCTTCAATGCCAGCGACGAACATCTGTAGCATTCTGCTCTCAGATACAGCGGTAGCTGTTTTTAATTCTTTGATTAAGTTTTTTGTTAAGTCGTTCATTATTCGACGATCTATTTTTTATTATTTATCTGTGTAGTTTAATACGAATACACCAAATTAATGTTCTTACTGAGCGCTCTCCGAAATTGATTTAATCTTATTGTGAGAAATTGCTCGTTCTACAACATATGTATGGGCATCTTCTACTTCAATTTTTATTACTTCGGCCTCTCCGATTGATTCGATTGATGAAATTTCAACCAAGCCATCCAGAGTTTTAATTAGGTCTCCTAATACAAGATCAGAAATTCTAACGTATTCCTCATCTACTGTTAAGAATTTATGACTTTCTGATACATCAACCGAGTACTCTCCAAAGTTAACTCTAACAACTGGCTGAATAATAGGTTCAGCTGATTCAATTGCATAGTAACCCCATTCTCCAGTATGTTCGTGAATTGTATAGATTTGAGTACCTTTTACCAATTCGCCAGCCTTGATCCAAGCGTCGTCTCCTGTTAAAATTAACATACTTGGAACTGGACAACCTCCGCCACCTGAACTAGTTCCACTGCTGTATACTGGGCGAGTACTTTTAATAGGATTAGTATTGTATTTTGGACTATCTTCAATATTACCGGCTGGCTGCGATACTGTGTCTTTAATGGAAGAGGTTTTAAGCTTGGCATTTTCTGACTCAAGCTCAGTTATTCTAACCTTTAGCGATTCAACTGTATCTGTCAAATCCGATTCAGCCTTTGCTTTACTTAATTGTTGAGCATTTTCTGTGTCTGCTGTTGAAACCTCATCTGATTTATACCACTTTCCAGTATATAGAGCAGAACGACTGCCGTCTTTACCTACGGTAACTATATAGAATTTAGCATCATCTAGGTTTTGAATTTTAGCCGTGATTGCAGAATCTACTTTAAATAATATTTCACCAAGATCAATATTTGCTTGAGCAGGGTCAGTAACATTGGCAACCGTTACCTTCGATGCAGCTGATCCAAATACTAGTTCAAATCTACTAAATTGAGTTAAATCCATATTGTTTAATCTAACCTCGCCTTGATTAGTAGTCGATTCAGTTTTTACCTGAAACATAAATGTGTTATCAAATGGAGTTACTGCAATTGCTAGTAAACCTTGACCATATGTAAGATTCGATACTTTGCCAGATCTTACTAGGTGATTTTTTTGAGATATTGCAATTGAATTTCTAACATAGAACACTGGCACATATTGAGTAACTGTGTTTGTTATTACCTTAGGTTGAACTGCGGCGACAGCCGGTTGTTGAATTGCAGCTGGCCTAACCATCGACGGATCATTAAAGACTTGAACAGAATCTGTTAATTTTTTAACAATCACATTTGATATTTTATATGAATTTGGTTTATCTGCAAGATCCAATTTAAGTAGAGATTTTCCATATTTGTTTGGATTAACTACAGTTAGGGATGCGGTTCTGATAATTTGTTCGTTAGTTACTCTATTTACAAGTCTAACTGAATAGTCTACGACCATTGTCACAGCTTCATTTGCATTCTTAAGAATTGGCCTAAATATTAAAGGCTCATCAAAGTTAGTTTCTTGAAAAAACGTGGCATCGCCGCTTTTAACAAAGGCGGATCCAATTTGTTCAAAGATGGTTAATTGGTGAAAAATTATCCAGTCTTGACCAGTTCTTTTTTCAAGAATCCCAATAAACTCTTCTGGAAAACCCTGATCCCAAGTTGCAAAAAATTCTAAATAGTCGCCATCTATAGCTTCTCTAACTTTTGCTCCAACTAGATCAAAGTCGTTTCCTTGTGAAATTTGTGCATTGTATGCTTGTGTAATATCAATTGTAGTATAAATCTCATCCTCAGTCTTTAGGTCTGGACCGAATGCACACTCAAATAAATTTACAGTAATTGGATTATCTTTAACTAAACCTACACCATTTGTAATTTGGTAAGCAAAGGTATTTGCCTGGTTCGGCGAAGTATAGAAGGCCTCATCCATATTTTTTATAGATGGGACAATTATATCAATATATCGATCGTATAGGGTATTTCCAATAATAAGCGGCCTTGTCGTATAGAGAAGAACATCGCCGAGGGTTGTTGCATTTAATAAAATATTTGCTAAAATAAGTGAATTACCATTGTTCATGTCCTGTCTAATTGATAGGACCATATTGGTAAACTCTGTGAATTGAAAGCCGGTTGCAATATAAAATCTAACTCTATCTGCTATAATTGATCCGCCTGGAACAACAGTTTCGGTTAACGTTGTATCGTATTCAGTATAGTTTGGACTGTTTTCTGAATCAAGATATACAAAACGGCCTCCATTAGTTGCCTGAGGAATGACCGTTAAGTCTTTAATGTTTCCAGTTTCATATAGTGCAGAATCTGGATTATACATGAATATTTCGTTATCACCATTCTTTAATGTATAAAATGGTGAAGTGATTATGATTGGATTAGATGGTGATAGAGACTCGTATTGATACTCTAGCAAACAATATTCCGTTAACTTAATAAATCTAGATTGCATTTTTGCTCTATACTAATTTTTATGGACTTACGATAAAAGTTCGTTTAACGTAATTTTTTTATCGACTTCTCCTATATTATCTATTAGCATGTGTTCGCGATCTCTCAGCGACTCTAGTCTGCTCAATAGTAAATCTTTTTGTAATTCTAGGTTAGAAGCCATCATTTCAAGCCTTTCTAATTCTTCAAATATTTGAGAATATTCAAGGACGATACCCTTTGCTTCAATTTTGATATTTGTTGGTATTTTCATATTATTATAATTTAACTCTAAGTTGTCCTGACTTCATTAAGTTTAGCATTTGCATAAGATATACTGCTGAATTATCTGACTGTCCGCCTGGCATAACCACAGTATTTCCACCGCCGGCTGCTGGCATTTCCATATTAGGTTGAGCTTGGCCTTGATTAACTGTATTAGTATTATACTGAGAATTTTCGCTTGTTACAAAATTTGATGAATTAGTTAAAGTTTGGGTATTTTCTGCCATTTGTTTAAGTGCAGATAATGAGGCAGCTCCAAAATCGGGTTTAACTATATCCTTTGTAATTTGAAGCGTACTTTTATTTGGTTCGCTAAATGTCATATTTTTACTAACTTCACCTGGGGCTGAGGTGGCTCCGCCTACTCCGCCGTTAAGTATATTTGTTGCAAAGTTAGAAATAGTTTCAGATAGATTTGAAACATTTTGTGAAGTTTGGTCAAATCTGGTTTCCTGTGAATTTATTAAGTTAGTCGATGCAACTGCAGCAATATTTTCAGATTGAAGCGGTGTTGCATTAGCAATATTTTCAGGCTGAGTCAGTTTAGGTTTTTCAGTTAACTCTGTAACCAGAGCGCCTATTGTATTTGAGATTGAACTTATTGAACTTTCTTTTTCAAGTTCAGCCGTTTGGGTAAGTTGAGTATTTACAATAGATTGAATATCAGACAATCTGTTATCAGATTGACCCTGAATTAATTGTCGAATCTCTTCTTTATCGCTAGTAATAGTTTCGATTTTATTAAATCTTTGCTCAAAATAGGATGCAAGTGGATCAAGAGCAGCATTTGAATTTTGCTGAACTGCCTGAAAGGTTTTAACATCATCTTTAATAGAAACTGACTCCTGTGCCAATTTAATTTTAGCAAATTCAGCTTGGATTTGAGCAAAATACTCTAGCGGATTAAAATTAGGTATAGTTAGCTCGGTTTCAGTTTTTAACTGACCTTGTGCAACATTAGGAGACTCTTCTGGCTTGTTAAAATCAACGAGCCCAGATAGATTTAAATTTATCCCAGGTAGAATAGGCTCTGGCTGACCGTCGGCAATCTTAGCAAGATCAATAAAAAGTTCCATCTATACTTCTTTTTGTTATTTATTGAAATTTTTTCGAAAATTGATTACGCCAACTTTCCTGGTAAATTTGGAAGACCGGCGTCTAGCTCAGATTCAATTCGAGCATTGTTATCAGAAATCTGTTTATTTGTGATAGTTAAGTAGATTGAATATTCATAAAATGGTAGGCTGTACAATACATCTAGCGATTGATTCAGCTTCACGGCTAAGAACTTGTTAGTTTCAAACAAGTTCACTAAATCCAGTTGAAATAAGGAAAAGATCTTTAACAGTGAAGCTGGAGTCCAAAAAAATTCGTGAGTCTATTTTAGATCCACACAAAGGGCAGTCTGCTTTAAGCAACTGTCTTTTGGCCTTTTGTATTTCATCCGCAAATTTTGAAATAAAGGTAAATTTCGGAATATTCCAGGTTAAACTTTCATGATTTAGAGCAGAATATGCTGAAATATCTAAAGATTCCCAATTTCCAACTAGGTACGGTACGATCTTTATAAAGGCTCTGTCTATTTCTTGGCCAGTCGCAGTTAATTCAATTATGATTTCTCTAAGTCTATTCATAGTACCTAGAGTTGGCATATAGATATTAAATTCCGCATTCATTTTTTCAGATTTAACTGAATATGCTCTATCTTCGCTTGAATAAAACTGCGTTAATTCATCTGGAAAATCAAATATTCTAAGCATTGAACTTTCAATTGGAAGCCTTTCAGAATATTTAGTCTCGCTACAGTTACACTCAAATCGGTGTGGCAGGTGGTTTTCACCATTTGGAAAAGTTAATTCTTGTATTTTAAAGATAATAAAGAATCTGTCAATTTCTAAGATTTCTTTCCATGAAACAATTTCATCATCTATTCTAACCTCAGAACAGCGTTCTAAGATATAGTTTAATTGATCATCGATTGATAACATATCAGTTTCATCGATGGTTGACCAGTGTCTAATTTCAGCAACAGTTGCTGATTTAATAGCTAGACTAAAACCGTCTACGTAAAATTTGCCTTTACTTGGAAGATTTTCAAGTGGAATATTCTTTAACCCAAGTTCGTTAGGTTGAGAAAGTTTCGCCTTTGTTTTAGATTTTTCTTTAGTTGCCGCTTTGCCAGTATTTACGCCTGACTTTTTATCTAGTTGGTCTAGATATTCTTGAGCCGCATTTGGATCGATTTCTTGCATTGTATTAATACAGACCTTTTCTAGTCTTGTATTAAAAACTGTATAAAGGTTTTTGTATGACTAGATGAACCTTCGTTAACTGTCATAAGGGAAGATGCGTATACTTCAACCTTTTTATTAGATTGAGAGTCTCTAATAAAAGCTCTAATTACCTGGTGTTTTCTATCTAGTTCAAATCCCATGAAACGACCAAATACTTTAGCTGAACCACCTTTTTGGTGTTGAGAATTTACTTCAACTCCACTTAGTCTTTTACCTGGTCTAAATTGATCATTAAGTTCCTGTACAAGTGCATCAAATTCAGAAGTTTCAACTTCCTGTGGAATCGATAAGTCCGCTAGTGGTAAAAGCTTAATTGTAATTCCAGGACTAAATGACGAGGCTGATGCAGAAAAGCCATAGTCGCCACGGCCTTGAAATGGAATACT
>Ga0208812_1000456_pt1 | contig 9352 bp, 7 predicted proteins | sample Colrivmeta156902_FD_187689 | JGI IMG/M metagenome (GOLD analysis project Ga0208812, IMG submission 187689) | Estuarine microbial communities from the Columbia River estuary - metaG 1569-02 (SPAdes) (version 2) | ecosystem: Environmental > Aquatic > Marine > Intertidal zone > Estuary | place: USA...
AAATACCAAGCATGGCTAAATACGACAAATGAAAACCGAGGTCAAAGAGGTAGAGCGGATCGTAGAGCAGCAAACAAAAAGCGGAAAAGAAAAGGGCGTTCAGGTTGCTGATTTGTTTGCCCGAAAGCTGGCTCAGCAAGAGCACACTAAACATAAAAACGCTCCTCAGCACGGAGGCCGACAACCCTGTTAAAATGGCGTAATACCAAACGATGAGCACCACCAACAACAAGGCTTGCTTGCGACTCACCCACCTGGAAAATAAAGCCAAAACTTTTAGCAGCGCCAAGATGAGCAAACCAATGTGCATGCCCGAAACCGCTAAAATATGCATGGCACCTGTGGCTAAAAAATAAGACCTAAGTTCTTGGTCGATGCCATCTCTTTCTCCAATAATGAGCGCTCGGGCAATTGCGGCTGCTTTTGTGCTCAGGGCCTCCGAAAAAAGCGCGGATAACTTTGTTTTGATGTGAAACAAACTGGACTCAAAACCCCAGCCAGCATCTTTTGCAGGACCCAGAATTTTGAGGGCTGAGCCATCGATAAACACGCGATGACTGATTTGTTGCAGTTGGTAATAACGCTCTTGATCGAAGGCACCAGGGTAGGCCTCATTTTGGATGCGTTCAGGCTTACATCGCAATGCATAGATTTGGCTTAGATCAATTGGTAAGCTATCTTTTGAATAGAGCAGCAAGCGAACTTGAGTTCTCCTATTGTTTTGGATAAAGTAGAAGTCGCCAATTAACTTTTGGGTACCCTTTTTTTGTTCTGAAGATTGGATTTTGAAGATTCCGGTATATTCTTTATTCAGTCGAAGGCGTTTGAATTGTCTGAATTGGCTTTGTGCAGTGTACATGAGCCAAAAGCCGAGCGCAAAAAAGAGCAGCAAGATTCCGATTTGTCTGGTTCGAGAAAGCAAGAGCAAGCCAACGCCAAGCGCACTCAGAATATTCAAAAAAAAGAGAGAGGCCTCCGTTAAATTACGGTAATCGGCCAGGTAGAGACCAAGAATAAATGGCAATAATACGAGCATGAAATGCCATTGATGTTTGGGCATTTCTTCTTGCGAAGTGTTGTTCATTAGCGAGATTTAGAGGTAGAATTTTCCCGCTTTGAATTTGATTTTTTCGGTGAGTAAATGAGGTCGAATAACTGGCTCGAGTTCGGCTTTTGAACACAGAAATTGCGCCTCGAGTTGATCTATGCTTTTGGCTTCTTGTAAAAAGGCAAATAAGGCCTCTTCAGTCAGGGTGCGGGGCAAACAAACATCGCAGGTGCCACAAGGCGCAATTTGCTGACCAAAGTAGGTGATGAGTTGCTGGGCACGGCAAATAGGCGTCTGGCAATACTGCTGCATGGCGCTGAGTTTGTCTTGGGCGGCCTTTTTGCGCTCGAGGTAAATGCTGGGCTTGAGGTTCAGGTAAGACTCCGGCAATCTTTCGATGCTGAAATGTAGCAATGGAAGATTGCTTTTCTTGGTGAGTTCGATGATGCCGTTTTTTTGCATGAAGTCTAGTTGTTCTTCAAAACGTTTGGCGCTCGTTTTTAGTCTTTGCAAGATTTTGTCTTCGTGCAGAATGGTCATTTGGTCAAAAATGCCAGGATAACTGCGCACAAGGGTGGCGCAAAGTTGGTAGTAGGCTTCGTGTTGGATTTGGAAGTTGTACAGCACCTCGTTGTTGACAATAAACTGCAAGCGCGTAGGTTGGTAGAAGCCTTCAGACAAACTGAAGTTGCCGTTTTGTTCTAAAATTTTCAAGGAATAATAGACTTCGTCGTCGGGTAAATCGAAAGTTTTGCAGAAGGTTTTGAGGTCGAAGGGATAGGTTTCGTCTTTGCCGGCGCCAATGGCGATTTTGAGGTAGTTGCAAATGGCGCGGTATACGAAGATGACCCGCTCGGCACTCGGGAAACTTCTGTCGAGTTGGCGCTGCATTTGCGGGAAGTCTTGGGGTTCGTGGAGCAACAAAGCGTAAGCGGGCAAGCCGTCTCTGCCGCCGCGACCTGCTTCCTGGAAATACGCTTCTGGTGAATTGGGTATTTCGTAATGCAGTACAAAGCGAACGTTTGGTTTGTCAATGCCCATGCCGAAGGCGTTGGTGGCTACCATGATTTGGTTTTTGTCGCTGAGCCAATCTTGGAGCATTTGGCTTCTTTGGTCGGCACTTAGGCCACCGTGGTAAATGCCGCAGCGCAGGCCATTGGCTAAAAGCACCCTTGCCACTTCTTTCACCGATCTTCTGGTCTGGCAATACACAATTCCGGTGCCATTTTCGCGCTTGCAAATAGCTAAAATTTCTTGCATTTTGTTGGTGGCAGGCCTCACTAAATAAGAGAGGTTGTCTCGGGCAAATGTCGATTCGATAATGTGCGCCTTGGGCATTTCGAGCTGCACAAGGATATCTTGCTGCACCGCTTTGGTTGCCGTTGCCGTAAGCGCTAAGATGGGCACTTCTGGTTGTAGTTGGCGAAGTTTGGCAATTTGTCTGAAAGAAGGTCGGAAGTCGTGGCCCCATTCCGAAATACAATGCGCTTCATCTACTACCAAAAGCGAAATTTTCATGCGTTTGAAACGCTCAATGAACAACGCTGACTGAATTCTTTCGGGCGAAGTATATAAAAAATCGAGGCCGCCAAAGCGGGCGTTATCTAAAATTTGATCGATTTCTCGGTAGGGCAGACCACTCGTTAGCGCTTTGGCGCGCAGCCCTCTTTTTTGTAGGTTATCTACCTGATCTTGCATAAGAGCAATGAGTGGAGAGATGACCAAGCAAAGACCTTCTCGCTGAACACCAGGCACTTGAAAACAAATAGATTTGCCACCGCCAGTTGGCAACAAAGCCAAAGTGTCTTGGCCTTCGAGAGCTGCTTTTACAATAGGCTCCTGACTTGGTCTGAATGCAGCAAAGCCCCAATGTTTTTGGAGTAAGTCAAGGGCTTGTGTGAAGGCGTGCATCATACAAAGTTAAGGAATGCTTTTAATAAGGTCAATAAGTTGTGTGCTCCATGATTTAGCTGTATATTCGCGCATCAATTAACATGCTTATGTCTGGAGTTTCCTTACAATTTCCTATCACACCCAACACCGATAGCCATTTGTCAGCCATAAACTGGGATAACCTCCCATTTGGTAAAATCTTTTCTGACCACATGTTCGTGATGGAATATGCCGATGGCGCTTGGCAACAAGGAGAAATCCTTCCTTTTGGCCCCATCGCCATGCATCCAGCCATGTCTGCCATTCACTACGGTCAGTCCATATTCGAAGGCATGAAAGCTTACCGCAATGATCACAACGAAGTTGTGTTGTTTCGCCCAGAGCTCAATGCGCGCCGTTTTTCAGAATCTGCAGCACGCATGTGCATGCCCGAAATACCAGAAGAACTTTTCTTAGCTGCAGTCAAACAACTCGTTGCACAAGACGCCGGTTGGGTCACCAACAAACCAGGCTACGCATTATACATTCGTCCGTTTATGTTTGCCACCGATGAATTCGTCGGTATTAAACCTTCAGACACCTATAAATTTGTCATCATCACATCACCTGTTGGCGCTTATTACGCCGAGCCCGTTCGCGTTAAAATCGAAGAACACTACACACGCGCTGCAGTAGGTGGTGTTGGCCGCGCCAAAGCTGCAGGCAACTACGGTGCTTCTTTGTATCCGGCCAAACAAGCCCAGCAAGAAGGCTTCCACCAATTGGTCTGGACCGACGCCAAAACCCACACTTTCATCGAAGAGTCTGGCACCATGAACATCATGTTCGTGATCAATAACACCCTCATTACACCATCCGAAGACGCCGATACCATTTTGCGCGGAACCACCAAAAGAACCGTTTTGGAAGTCGCTGCCTCATTAGGGATTCCTATCGAAGAGCGCCCAGTAACCGTTGCAGAAATTATCGAAGCTGCCAAAAATGGCACTCTACAAGATGTTTTTGGAGCAGGAACAGCCGCCACCATTGCGCCAATTGCCATCATTGGCTATCGCGATGAAAAACTCACTTTACCAGCACTCGAAACCCGCGAAATCTCTCTTAAAATCAAGGATTTCCTCGATAACATTAAGTCGGGAGCCCAGCCAGACACCCAGCACTGGATTCAGAAAGTGTGTTAAATTGTGAAATTTGCTAAAGGCATGCATCTTTAGTTCATGCGCTTCCTTTTGATCTTTCTTTTGCTGAGTTTAGCCTCGACAATTCAGTCGCAGGTGTTGGTGGTTTCATTTAAAGACTCCAAAACCAACGAACCCATCCCCAACGTTCAATGCAAAATTGGATTTTTAAGTGCTGAGTTTGGATCAGTAAAAGACACAATGTCCGGATTTTCGCTGCAAAATGGTGAGATTTATTTTGCGTTAACGGCAGCAAAACCAGGATTAAATACCGCAAAAGGCCCTTTTGAATTTCAGCTCGATTATTCACACCCCATTTATCAGGCTGCTTCCAAATTGTACGCCTTTGAGCTCAAAGAAGACAGCACCAAACTCACTTTATATCTAAAAGCGCAGCGCATTCAAGAAGTGCGTGATATCGTTGTTAAATCCAATAAACCCGACACCGTTTATGCTTCCAAAACATACAGCGTTTCAGATTTTGAATTAGGCGCTAATGGTGAACTTTTCTTACTGACCTACGAGAAAAATCTGATGAAAGACGCGCAATTACAATGCATCCTTAAAGACACCATGCTGTTTTTACAACAGATTCCAGAAAGAGCCGAAGCGCTCAAGCGCGATTTTAGAGGGAACGTACATGTGCAAACCGAAACGAACATGTACGGCTTGCAAAGAATGGACTCGACGCTTCAATTGGGGAGCATCCCAAAGGATTACTTTTATAAATATATTGCTCCCATAGTAGACACCAGCCTCACCCGGCAGTTTTACTCGAGCTACATCGATATTTACCCCGCTTTTGAATACGGCGCCTTAGATCAGCTCGATTCTACCTATAAAGCCATTTTACACATCCAGGACGACCTCATGATGGAATTGTATCGTTCGGAATACAAATGGGTGGACGTCAGAACGAAACTTTGGGCCAAAAACTTAGAAAATCAGACCGGAATTGATGCAGAAATTTATGTGGGGGCTAATGTTTTTACGAAGTCTTTGTATTATGAGCCTGTATACGCACCGCTTTTTTTGTCCAACGACACCCTTTATATTTTTGATTATCCAAAAGATATGCTGCGCGTGTACACCACAAATGGACGCCTTTTGAAGTCTATTCCGATTTTCCATCATTACCACGCCAAGCAAAGCGGTTTTCAGAAGAACCTACAGCAAGACCGCAAAACAGGCAAAATTTATACGGTTTACGAGCAAGAAGGTCATGTTTATGTCGGGCTTATAGATTTGAAAACCGGTGCGGTGGTTCAGAAAGTGAAGCTCGCTTTTCGCTACGTTGAAAAAGTGAGGATACATGACAACCAAGTCTATTTTATCTATAGACCTTTTGAATCGACTCAAAAGAAATTCCTTTACAAGCAAAAATTACCTACCAGAGACAACTAAGGGTGTAAAATAACCTGAATTGAAACGGGAAGGTGATCGGAATAACCGCCTAAATATTTAGGACCGGCATACGTTCGGTTCGGAACCGTTTGCCCCTTGTATTGCGTAAGTAAATAAGGGAAGTCATGAATTTTTCCACTTTCGGTTTGAACCTGAATTTTACCAGTGAAAGCATTAGCAGAAGCAAAGATGTGGTCGAGTACATCCCACTCGTTTTTATAATTATAGGACCCGCCAAAACTACCACTTGCCTTTGTGATTTGCGGTGTTAATTTTGATGCAATAAGTTGTGGTCCAGCATCTTTAGGATGATCATTTAAATCTCCCATTAAGATGATTTTTGCTTTCGGGTCATTTTTTTGAATGGAGTCTATGAACTGCCCTGCCATTTGTGCAGCCATGAGTCGGCGCGGCGCGCTTTCGTCAGTACCACCACGGCGGCTTGGCCAATGGTTAACCATTACGTATAGGTTTTCTTTTTTGTATTGGTATTTAGCCCAGATGATGTCGCGAGAGGAAGGAATGGTATCGCCTGGTAAAGTAAAACGGATGTAGCCCGATTTTTTGAGCTGTAAGACATCTTTTCGGTAAAGCATACCGACGTCTATGCCGCGCGCGTCTGGGCTGTCGTAATGGACAATTCCGTAGCGCTTGTCGTTGCCTATGAGGTCGGTCAAGACACTTTTGTTTTCGATTTCACAAACGCCCATTACCATCGGCATGTTGAGCGCCGCCATCACTTGTCTGATGTGCGCTAATTTGGCATTGTACTTCTCTGTATTCCATTGGCTTTCTGCCGCAGGCAAAAACGCTGCGTCGTCGTTTGGTCCATCGATGGTATCAAAGAGGTTTTCGACGTTGTAAAAAGCTACCGTTTGAATTTGTTGGGCTTGCGCCAGTGTTTGATAACCAAGTAATAGGATGATGAGTAATTTTTTCATGACACTTTATTTTAAATCGCTGGTTCTTTTTTATGCATTTAAATTATTGTTACCAACTGCCGCCAGAGCCGCCTCCGCCAAAGCTTCCGCCGCCAAAGCCACCAAAGCCACCGCCTCCGCTGCCACCTGATGAGCCACCGAAGCCACCGCCAAAACCTCCAAAGTAAAAGAAGCCTGGTCCGCCGCGTCGGCCGCCAAAGGTTGTGCCACCGCCGCCACCGCGCTTGATCAATAAGAAGAGGATCACGAGGATAAATAACAAAGAAATTATACCGCCCGCCCGGTTGTCCTTGCGGAGGTTTTTGCGGTAGCTTTTTTCATTGATTTCGCCTTTGGCAAGCTTGAATAAGACGTCGAGTGCGTTGTTAATGCCTTGGGCGTATTGGTCTTTTTTAAATTCAGGGAGTATTTCGTATTGCACGATGTCGTGGCAACTGAGGTCGGTAATGGCACCTTCTAAGCCACGGCCAGCCGCCAAATAGACCTGTCTTCCACCGTTTTCTTGCGTGGGCTTGATCAAAAACACCAAGCCGTTGTCTTTGTCTGCTTTGCCAACACCCCATTGTTCGCCGAGTTCGGTGGCGTAATGCCAAGGTTCGTCTTCGTTGATGTCGTCTACTATGACAATAGTGATTTCATTGCTCGTTTCTTGCTCAAATGCATCTAGCCGTTGCTCAATTTGAGCTTCGTCTGCTGCGCTTAAAATACCGACTTTAGAAAAGTTATTTAAAAAGCGTGGAGGAGAGGAAGGGTTGGGATATTGTGCAAAAAGCTGCAGTGCCCAGCAGGTGAATGCAACTAAAAATAGGTAGCCTTTTTTCATCCGAAGCTAATTTGGTTGGGCAACTCGTTTTGATCGTTTGCTTGTGGCGGAAAAAATTGAGCGAGTTGGAGGCCAGCTTCGGTAATGCCAGCGCAAAGCCCTTCGGCCAAGCGGCCTTCTTTGAAATTAGCGAGCATGAGGTCGCGGGTGCTGTCCCAGAAGTTGTGGTTGACGCATGCGTTGATGCCTTCGTCGCCGATGATAGCTAGCTTGCGATCGGCGTAAGCAACGTAGATCAGAACGCCATTGCGCGCGGCTGTGGCTTGCATGTCGAGTTGGTCAAAAATATCGATGGCGCGTGCCACGGCATCGGTTTTACACTTGGCTTCTAAGTGCACGCGCAATTCGCCACTGGTGGCTGCTTCAGCTGCTGCGATGCAGTCCTGGACCTTTTGTTGTTCGAGGTTGCTGAGCATTAAAACTTCACCTTTGGTGCATTCTCTGAACCAGCAGCGGCTACAAATCCTTCTTTTCTCGGGAATTCTTCGCTGTTCAAGAAAAAGCGCGCAAAGAAACCGCGGATATGGGTGTTGTATTCCTTTACGGATTCATTGTAGCGGTCTCTTTCTGTTTTGATGCGGTTTTCGGTGCCTTCTAACTGCCCTTGAAACTGACTAAAGTTTTCGGTAGAGCGAATTTGTGGATACGCTTCGTAGGCCAAATTGATAGCGGTATTGATTTTGCGGCCCATGAGTTCGAGGTCTTGAGGTGTTTTGGCACCAACAATACCTGCGCGCGCTTGCGTCACTTGGGTAAGGATGTCTTTTTCGTTTTGAGCGGCGCCTTTGACGGTTTCCAATAGATTTGGAATGAGGTCGGCACGGCGTTGGTAGGCAGATTGTACGTTGGCGAATTTTTCATCGAGTCCTTCTTGAAGGCCTACGGCTTTGTTGTAAAGATTGTAGTAGCCTAAGAAGACAAAGAGGAGCAGAGCGCCGATAGCGGCCAATACGACATAAAGTGGTTTCATTTTTTACGGAATTAAGTGTTCGGGTGCTTGGTAGCAAATTGTGTTCCAAGTTACTAAAATGACACATTGTCAGTATGTTTTTCTTTCTTTTTTATTTGTTGATAACTTTTGATTACAAATTAATCATTTTGTTGATTGAATATTAATCAATATTGTTAATTTTGTAGCACCAACCAATCGAACTTTTATTGTTTCACCCTTTAACTGACAGTACCTATGGCTACGCGTCGTTCGATTGTTCATATGGACCTCGACACCTTTTTTGTTTCCTGTGAGCGCCTTCTAGACAGCCGCTTAAATCAAAAACCCATTCTCATTGGTGGCACCAGCGAGAGAGGAGTAGTGGCCTCTTGCAGCTATGAAGCCCGGCGCTTTGGCGTGCGCTCTGGCATGTCCATGAAAATGGCCAAAGAGCGTTGCCCAGAAGCCATCTGCATCAAAGGCAACACCCAAACCTACACCAAGTTTTCTCGCATGGTGACCGAAATCGTCAAAGAAGTGTCTCCGGTCTATGAAAAAACCTCCATCGACGAATTCTACATCGACTTCACCGGCATGGACCGCTTTTTTGGCATCTGGACCTACGCCTCTGAGTTGCGCTCGCGCATCATCAAAGAAACCGGCTTACCCATCTCCTTTGGTTTGTCCGAAAACAAAACGGTTTCTAAAGTAGCCACCGGCGAGGCCAAACCCAACAATCAGCTCCACATCAGCTACGGCTTAGAAAAAGACTTTTTGGCACCGCTATCCGTTCAAAAAATCCCGATGGTAGGCCCCAAAACCTTCCAGACACTCTGTAGTTTAGGCGTCAAAAGAATCGGCACCCTCCAAACACTGCCCTTAGAACTCGTCGAACAAGCGCTCGGCGAAAACGGGCGCAGCATCTGGACCAAAGCCCAAGGCATCGACAAAAGCGCTGTAGAACCCTACAACGAGCGCAAATCTATTTCCAACGAGCGCACCTTTCACCAAGACACCATAGACGTCGCTAAGCTCAGCGGCATCTTAGCTGCCATGGCCGAAAACCTCACCTTTCAATTGCGCCGCGCCGGCAAACTCACCGGTACCGTTACCGTCAAGATCCGCTACGCCGAT
>Ga0208812_1000457_pt1 | contig 9341 bp, 3 predicted proteins | sample Colrivmeta156902_FD_187689 | JGI IMG/M metagenome (GOLD analysis project Ga0208812, IMG submission 187689) | Estuarine microbial communities from the Columbia River estuary - metaG 1569-02 (SPAdes) (version 2) | ecosystem: Environmental > Aquatic > Marine > Intertidal zone > Estuary | place: USA...
TGGTTGTGGTAACTTAGCAACTGCTACTAAATCACAATTATCATCGTATAATCCAATTGTTGTAATAAATGGTGCTAAGAATGAGCCCGTGCTATCTATTGAACCACTTAAATCATAATGTTCAAAACCACCACTAACTGATGATGTATAATTTGATGCAAATCTATAATCTAATATATCTCCATTCTCTAATGTAGATTTTTTCTTAATATATTTTGTACCAGGGTTAGTTGTAACTTTATATATTTTATTATCACTACCTGTTATAAATTCAGTTGTCTTTCCAACCTCAACAACTGCTGATGGGTTTTGTGACACATTAAATTCATCTTCATTTGCAATTAAAAGATATTCGTGCTCATAAATTGTTTTAGTTGATTTATAATCCAATTGCCATCCATTTTCCAATCTACTAGCAGCATCCTTTGTTATTACAATTAATCCTTGATTATAAAATACATTACCAATTTTAATACCTTGTGCTTGTTCTGGCAAAAATGGAATATCTTCTGCTATTGCTATTCCAGTTTCAATATCTAAACTAATTAAATTTATTGTTTCTCTTGGAATTCCATTATATATTAAATCTAATGTTCCGAATTGGATATCAAATGCGTAGAGTTCTAAAGATGCCGAATATACATTTTCATCTAAATCTATAAAATTTATTATTGCTGGTTGGGTACCTGGAAATTCCTCACCCATATCAATTCTGGAAATATTAATTTGGTCTCTATTATCTTGTAAATTTCCAAAGGAATCATCCACATAAGATATTTCATTTAATTGGTTTTCATTATCTACTAATACTACCGAACCTTTTTTTATCCCTTCGCCAACGTATATATTTGGAATAGATATTACTTTAGCAGAACCACTTAAAAATCTTTCTTTTGCTAATTTAGAATTAGTATATATGCTTTGCTTATGTCCACTTCTTAAAAATATATTATCACCCGAATCATAATAGAATTGTGCTCTTAGTTGTCCGTATATTGAATTTTGTGGATATAATCCAGATAATACTGATGAAGTTTCATTTGCTTCTAATAAATTTATTTCATTAGAAGTTTCATCAAAGCTCCATTCTTTATACGCCTTAAACGGGCGAATACTGATATCTGATTTAGGTATTCTTTTTAACATATCATATATAAATATCAAATTAACAAAAAACCCCCATTGAAGGGGGTTGATTATCTTAATTATATCCTCTGATTAGAAATCTAATTTAACTTTAATTGCAATCTCTTTATCGAATGATTTTGCAATTGGTTGAGATGTTTTAGCTACTGCTATCAACTCATTTCCATCATCATAAAGACCTACAGTAGTGATATACACTTTAGGGTCTTTTTCAAATGATGAATTAACAAATGCACCTACTGAACCACTTACGAATGTTGGGTTGTTTGAGAAATTAAATTCTCTATTATTTGCTCTTACAAAATAATGAGATGTAGAAACATTTTCAGTTCTACGAGCTTGAAAATCTGCTCCTTTCTTCAATGCATCATATAGTTTTAATGAGCCAGATGATGAACCCGATTGGTGATATAGAGCGGTTGTTGCTCCAGCTGCTGCCATTAAATTACCACCAACCGATGCACTTAATGCGGCTGGATTTAATAATACAATACCCATATCAGGATAGAATAATCCAAATCCTGCACCATTTGATGCGGTGTATGTGTTAATTGAAGCAGTTAATGCAGACCCAATATTTAATGAACCACTAGCTAAGTAATAAATTCTACCAGCGGTTGTTACATTTTCATCAGTTCCACCACTATTATCAATTAAGGTTACCATTCCTACTGAACCTGATAAGTTTATTGAAATATTGCCTGGATCTAATCTTTCTTTGTATCTAGCTCTATTTACATTTAATGCGTAGAATGATTTCATATCATTTCCAGCATAATCAGTAAAATATGAGTCTGCTGAATCTAATAATACATTTTTTAATTGATTATAGATTGCTAATGATTGTCTAAGAGAGTCATCAGCTCCACCATCGATTAACGGAGAACCGGATGCATTTGCATCACCATATGCAATTGAAAACTGAACTTCAGCCGAAGAAGATGCTACATTTTGATTATAAACATCTAAGTAGTATCTACCTGTTGAAGAGTTAAGTTGTGCAGATGAAGTATAAAATTCGTTTAAAGAACCTTCATCACCACTCCAAATTCCCGAAGTTACAACTTCTGTTCTATTGGTTACTTTATCAATTGCACCAAATTTTTTATAAATACCATTCGTTACAGTCGTTAAGTCAGAGCTAATTTGCTCTCCTTCGCCCAAAAATTGGTTTAAGATTCTAACCATTTCGTTAGTATCTATTGGAGTGCCTGCGGTATTTGCTGCGCCTGCTAAGTATTGTGATAAATTACTTGCTAATAGGGCTCCTCTATTGTCTCTTATTAATGCCATAGTTTAAATTATTGAACGTATGTTACGGTTACAGGAATTGTTTGTGAACCACCGGTTTCGTTACCATAAACAGTTATTGTTGTTTTGATAGTTGAAGTTAATGATGGGTTTGGAATAAATTTGAAAGATAATCCTTTAGCGATTGCTGCCGTTGCAGATACATCATCGCCAATAAATACTGGCACTGTACCCACATCTGCACTAACTCCTTCACCTACTATATCACCAGCGGTTTTGTTAGAAAGTATAATGGTATAACCCATTCTTCTATTTCCGGCAGGAGATGTTGTTGGAGAAAGCGAAACTTCACCACTTCTTTGACTAACTGCAATATTAGGAACACCAAATTCTACAACCGGAATACGAGTTGTATTCTTAGGAAGTGTTACTAACTTGTATTTCATTACTTGAGTTTCATCGGGATTAGCTTCTAAAACTGGCATATTTTTAATTGCCGAATCATAGTAAGCAGAACCCTTTGGGTGTGCTGGTTCATATAAGGTGTAATCAATCTCATCATCTGCTAAAGCAAATTGAGTGATGTTTAACCCCTGTCCTGCTGCTAATTTTTCTCTACCTTTTTTGGTAAGAATTGCATCAACAGTCAATTCTGTATTACTTAAATATCCCATAGTATTGTATTATCTTTGTTTATAAATATTATATTTTTAAAATTTCGTTAATCTACTTCTAAAATTGGTTCACTTGCATCTCTTCCTGTTTTATTTACTTTTAATGTATTAGGGTTTGATGTAAATGTTTCAACTGGTGGTGCACCATCGATTGTATTCCAAATAGTACGATTGGTTTCAACATCATAAAAAGATTTATATCTTGCACCTTTATAAAAAGAATTTTGTAATCCTGTTGTTAAATCATTTGTGTTTCTATAATGAGTTGGTAAATATCCATCAACATTTTTAATATCGATTATACTACCTCCAATAATTGGTACTATTGAGCCCGAAAATGGTTGAATATTTAATGTAGTTTCATTATATGATTGTATATCTGAAATATATCCTCCACGTGGGTCACCAAATCCGTTTGCAGATGCGGTTACAGCAAATTTAGTTACAACTCTTTCCTTTTGTTCGGTTACTAATTGTACTCTAACTCTTTCTTTAACTCGTCTACCATCTTTATCAAAATATGTTCTGATAGCAGAACCACTTTGTGCATAAATACCAAATCCAATAGTTTCCAATTCAGTTTGTCCAATTATTTGATTTGCATTAATTATATCAATTTCCGTCAATATAGATGGGTTTCCTAATTCTGCATTTATTGTAACTTCGTTTTGATAATATTCAGATGATATATCATTTTCTGCATCATAATTATATTCAGCTTCAATTTGATAACTATCAGCCGTAGTTGTTTGTAAAGATGCAGTGTATATAGTAGCACTATATTGATTATTTTCTGCACTCAATTGTTCTGATAAATCTGAATTTATTATAGCAAGATATTGATTTGAATCTGCTACTAATTTAGTTGTATCCGAATATTTTATATTTGCCTCTTTTTGATACTCATCAGCCGTAGGTCTTTTTTGCTCAATTTTACTTCTTTCTAAAATATGTGGTTCAATTAATAAACCGGTAGTTGCTTTAACTCTAGCCGGTAACATATTCTTAATATCTTCAAACATAGATTTCTCATATAGTTTGATTAAGTTAATGTATGCGTAAATATCTCTACCATCAAATCTTTGGAAATAATAATTTCTTAAATTATCTAATTGAGAGTAATTTGGTTTATAATTATCCGATGGGTCACCGATATAGTTATCTAAATTAATTCCACCCAATGATTTTGCAATATCTAAATTCAACTCTTTTGTAGGAGAGAAAAATAATCCAACTCTATTTGAGTCTGTTGGTGATTGGTCAAATGATTTCTTTGTTGCTCTACTTTTTATAGATAAATCGATACCACCACTTACATCGTTACCATTAAAATCAGTTTGTGATTCAAATCTAACTTTATTAGTTGAATATCGACTAGAACCTAAATCAGGTATTTCTAATACAACGCTTCTATCTATTGCTTCAAATTGATATGGATAATTTCCAATATTTGTAAACCCACTTGCACTAGCATATAATGATGCTGTTGGATTTAATGAATATAATGGAATTAATGAACCACTTTCATACTCATTGCGAGTTTTTCCAGCTGCAAAATAAATATTTGTATCAACGTTTATTAATGATGCCGTTTGTGCTAAATTTTTAGGATATTCAAAATCTAAACGGAAATATAAATCAGATGTAGATGCCGAAACACTATTACCATTAATCATTTCAGGAAACGAAACGTGTTCATTAAATACATTCGTATTTAGTACATTAGACCATAAACGAAATTCATCTACACTACCACTATAATACCCACCTAATTTTATTTTAGAACCATCATTCCAATTTGATATAGCAGATGATGTAATTGATTCTTCAAATATAGTTCTTTCTTTGTTTGCCTGTCTTACATCTAATTTTAATCCTGCAGAACCACTACTTACTGATAAACCAAAAAATCTATCATTAAATATTGGTAATAAAGATGATGATATATGATTTGAACCCGAATAATTAAATATTACTTTACCATATTCACTATCTGTCGAACCACTTAATTTTACATTCCAATTACTACCAGATATTATTGTTGAACCTAAAATATTGGTTGGGTTTAAAAATAATTCAATTGTATTAGGTTTACTACCTTTATCGGTAGTTTTCCAATCCATCTCAATTGAAGATGTCAATGTCATTTTTAAAGCAGTAGTTACATTATCGTAAACTAATTTGCTTTTGGTAGTTTCAGTTACTTCTGGTCCGCCAAATTCTAAAATTGAAAGATTTGATGATGGAATACCATAGCAAGCCAATAACGCATAAACACCACGTCTAGTACCTTTATGTTTTAATAAATATGGTAAATTATTTGCTATTCTTCTCCAAACTTCCGATGTTCTACTTTTGGCTGATTTTATATTTTTTTCATTACCATCAGAATCTAATCCAAATGCGTATTCCCATAATTTAGAATCTGCTCCTAAGTTTTTAGCATCCCAATTGAATGATTTTAATACATCAAATAATAGCTTATCCGTAATATCTCTACTACTATAACCCAATCCTCTACTTCTTTCTATTGATTTTGTATAAAAATAAATATTATCAAAGTGATGCCCAATCATTGATAAAAATAAAAGTAAACTTTCATTTTCAGTACCATTTGCAATGTATTGTGGAATATTATTTCTAACCCAATTTGAGTTTTCAATATCAAAATCTTCTGCTAAAGTGATAATATTATTATACCAATTAGTTACATTTACATTTGTAGATATAATTGGAATGCCACCACTATGTGGCCAAGTTATAGAACCACTATTATTAGTTGTATAGGAAGATGATGTATATAAGAATTTTTCAAATCCATCAAATCCTCTTAGGATTTCATTTTTCTTTATTGATTGTCTTTCTCTTTCTTGTACATCATTTAGAACAGAGGAAGATATTGAAGCGTTACTAGCTGATATAGAATTCTCATATGTTTCAATTAATTGTACCTTATAAACAAAATTATCAACTCTTTCTTTTGCTGAACTAAAATGAACAAAGTTATTCCATATATAAGTAGAACCACTAACATATTCAATATTCAAGTCGGTTGTATCGATTATCGATGAACTTAAATATGTAGTAATCAATTCATTAGATGATGTAGACCCACTAAGAATTATATTATCTAATGATTCAAAATTAGTAGATTGTCCTTTTACATAATCTATATCTAAAGTAAAGTTAGGTCCTTTTATTGGAGGACAGCTTATATCAGCTTGGTCAGTTAATATAACAGTTTCTATCAACGGATTACTCATTAATTTTGTAATCCAGAATGTTGAATTTGTTGTAATATTAGATGTTAGTGGTGAATATAGTTTTAAAATTAAAGAATTCACTACATCGGTATCTTTAACAAATATATTTCCTAATTCATCTGTTGTTTTATTTGATAAACTCCAATTATCATTTTCCCATGTAGAAATTAATATTTGCTCATCATCGCCAAAGTTGGCAAGGTGTGTTAGATATCTACTTTCTTTTTCTGGCTCAATGATTTGTAATTGAGATACGAATGAATCAAATATTGCTGTTCCAAATATGTTTTCATCTATTTGGATAGTTGGTAAAATTAATTGGGTTTTTATTTCATATTCATTACCAATTAATTCTTCAATACCACCCCTGTTAAAAGGTTTAAATATTAAAGTTAGTCCATCATTTCCGGACCAATTGGAAAACTTATCTCTTAATGTTTTTAAATTTATAGAGACATTTCCATTTGGTGTTAAGCTTTTGAATAATGCTATTCTACTTCCATCGTTTGCTTTTAAATCAACATCTATTGTTGAAGTTGCAAACGAAGAGTATTCATATGTTAAATCTATATTTAAATCGGAAAAAGATGGTACATCAATTGTATCTGCAAATGTTATTTCAGTAATTGATGGAAAATCATTTACGGCTGTGAATGTTATTAAAGCTGATACTGAATCGCCTGTACCATATTGAGTACTTTCAGCAACTAATACTATTTTTTTAGTACCATATACTTCCGAAAAATCTTTCTTAAAATATAAAGTTGCAAATCCAGCTGAAGATGGAACTAATAATGTATCAGCTCTACCATCTATATATACTCGTACGTTATCAGTATTGGATACTTTGAAAGGAATAGTTATTTCTCTTTCTACATCCGAATCTTTAACTTGTACACTATATTGCGTAGTATCTAAACTTATTATAGGTCTAGCTACATTTATTTCTTTTTCAAATAAAACAACAACAGATATACCAGATTTAAGTTGTTCGGCTGGTAAGGAAAATGATGAATTTTGATTATTCCATTTTGTAAAATCAATAGAATTAGGACCAGCTTCAGCTAATTTTGCAGTATTAGTTGTTTGGTATATATGTAATAAATTATATTCAGCTGGCTTATTTACATATTCTATTTTAAAATCAACTCTACCTTTTAGTTTATCAGCTTCTATATTTCTAATTATATTACTATCTAATAAACTAAGTTTACCACTATCTGAAATAGTGCCATCATTTTCGAATATTGTATATGATAGTACAACATTTTCAGCTAATTCTTGTCTAAAGTTTGATGAAAATGCCACTTCGTATTCAATTGATGCCGGTAGTAGGTCTACTGCAAAATCAATAGGAGGTGGAGGAGGAAGTATAACTGAATTTCCTTGTAATGAAAATTGTAAATTTATTGTGCCAACATTAAAATTATTAGTATCTTCTGCTATATAACTACCATCGGATTGTAATACATATTTTTGTACAGAAACCATTTCAGAATATTGATAATCAATAGCTGTTACAATTGGTGTAATATTATAATTCCAATTAAATAAATTTGAATTTTGGAAAGTATTTAATCCAAATGGGTCATTCCCAATGTAATTATTATAATAATAATCATATTGTTGCATTGGTTCAACCGGAGCAGGAACATATTTTTTTGTTATAGAAACTACATAATGTTCGTTAGCTCTATATCCATTTTTAACTACTTCGTATTTTTTAGAACCATTAAATGTAGTTGATGGTGAATACGCTATGGTAGTATTTACACCATATCCTTTTGAACTTCCATTTTCTAAAAATTCTACTTCACCACCATCTTCTACTATTAAATTTACTCTAATAGAATTATTTATAATTTCATTTGAATATGTTGGTGGTACATATATTGGATTGGGTGCAACAGGTGGTGTATATCCGCCACCTCCTCCGCCGCCACCATTTGATGGAAATGCATCATACATACCCTCCCCATTATATGAGTTTAATGTAGGTTCACCTCCAAAAATTTGTTCTAATGCTCTTACCACTATGTATTATTTATTATAAATATCCTATTGTATATTTTCTCTTTGATTCATATCTCTTTCAAAAACTTGCTCTCTACCATAACCTCCACCTCTTTCAAAGTAATCGGAACTACCTCCTCCTCCACCGCCACCATATGATGGTGTTGGTATTATATCTTCTATTGGTGTTGGTTGTGGTTCTAATGGTGGTTCAATTACTTTTATTGGTTTAACTTCAATTGGTTTAACTTCAATTGGAGATTCTATTGGGAGTGTTTTAATTGCTTCAATGGGTTCAAAATCAATTGGTGTAATTATTTTTATTGGTGGTTCAATTGGAAGAATTTTAATAATAGGAGCTGGTGTTATTTGTGTGGGAGTTTCTTTTATAGATACACCTTTAACATCCAATTTAATATTTTGTGGATTATAAACATTTCTAACTTTACTATCATTTATTACTATATTACCAACTAAATCTTTTATTTCTTTTTTAAGTTCGGTAATTTCAAATTCTTTTGGCAATACTTTTATATTGATACTTCTTCTATTTAAAGTTTTTGTATTATAATCTATACAATTTCTTAAAATATTTTGAATTTCTAATTTTAATTTACTAAACTCATACTGCTCACAATCTTCAAATCTGATTATAGAAGGCTTTCCATAGTTTGATTCTGAAATAATGTATTCTTTATTTGTCAACCAATATGCTACGCTTGTTTTAAAATCTAAAAATATTCTTTTTTTGAAAGCACTAAAATTAGATAATCCAAAATCTTTACGCAAAATAGATTCAAAATCTTTACCAAACCGATTAACCATTAATGATGTTATTGATTCTAAATAAGTTACTTCAAATGAATCCAATGAATCTAATATATTTTTTTTATAATATTTAAAATCCTTATTTAAATTATTTATATTGGTAAATTCTTTATTAGTTATATTATTAATATTACTATTTTTTGTTTTTAATGGTAATATTCTAATT
>Ga0208812_1000483_pt1 | contig 9038 bp, 9 predicted proteins | sample Colrivmeta156902_FD_187689 | JGI IMG/M metagenome (GOLD analysis project Ga0208812, IMG submission 187689) | Estuarine microbial communities from the Columbia River estuary - metaG 1569-02 (SPAdes) (version 2) | ecosystem: Environmental > Aquatic > Marine > Intertidal zone > Estuary | place: USA...
CATTTCTGCGATATGTTTCGTTCTACTACCAATGTACTTGGTAATAGCTTAGCCACCACGGTGGTGAGCAAATGGGAAGGAGCACTTGAAAATCCGGCGCAAGCTTAAATATTATATTGATGATTACATTATTAGAAGCATTTCATTGGAGCCAATTATTACAACCTCAATATTATATTGAAAACGGAGGGCTTTGGTTATTATTATTTGTAGTGTTTGCAGAAACCGGTTTATTCTTTGGTTTTTTCTTACCAGGAGACAGCTTGCTTTTTGTAGCGGGTATATATAGTGCGCCACTAGCTGCGCAAATTTTTGCAAGCAACAATGAATGGCTTAATTTATTTATTATATTTTCTTTTATTTCAGTGGCAGGTATTTTAGGTAATTATGTGGGCTATCAGATTGGCAGTAAGGTGGGCCCCGCTATGTATGATTGGAAAGAGAATCTTTTTTTTAAGAAAAAATATTTAGCACAGGCCCAAGCTTTTTATGAAAAACATGGAGGTCGTGCTATTGTAATTGCTAGATTTATTCCTATAATAAGAACATTTGCACCTATTGTGGCAGGCATTGTTAAAATGGATAAGGCTAAATTTACTTACTTTAATGTGGTCGGTTGCTTAGCCTGGGTAGCTTCGATGCTTTGTGCTGGACATTTTTTACAATCTTATATATTGAATCAATTTCAATTCGATTTAAAGAAACATTTAGAAGTGATTGTAATAGTCATTGTTTTTGTTACAACCGCGCCTGTTATTTTTCAAGTCATTAAACATAGGGCTCAAAAGTAGTATAGTAGAATATACAATAATAAAAACAAGCATTCAACGTAGCTAAAACTTTAAAAGATTATGACCTCAGATAAAAAAGTATCAATATTCTCTTTACCTGTTATTGTAGCAGCACTTGGTTACTTCGTTGATATTTACGATTTATTATTGTTTACGATTGTTAAAAAAACAAGTATGCTGGGTGTAGGTGCTACAGAAGCCACACTTTTAGTAGATAGTACGCGTGTGATCAATTGGCAAATGACGGGCCTTTTATTAGGGGGCATTATTTGGGGTGTTCTCGCTGATAAAAAGGGAAGGTTAAGTGTACTTTTTGGTTCTATCATTTTATATTCTACCGCCAATTTTGCAACTGGTTTTGTGACCACTGTAGACCAATATGCATGGGCTAGATTTATTGGTGGTTTAGGTTTAGCTGGCGAGCTTGGTGCCGGTATTACCCTAGTAAGTGAACTCCTTCCAAAAAATAAAAGGGGTATTGGTACGTCTCTTGTTGCGGGTATTGGGCTCTTTGGTGCAGTAGCTGCTTACTTTACCTATCAGTACACACAGGATTGGCGCCTTTGTTACAAAATAGGCGGTGTGCTTGGTATTTGCCTTTTACTTTTACGTGTTAAAGTAGCGGAGTCAGGTATGTTTGCTACAGCAAAAGCTTCCGAAGTTGTAAAAGGAAATTTTTTCATGCTCATTAATAATGGTAAGCGGTTTAAAAAATATCTTGTTGCTATTTTAATTGGCTTGCCTACCTGGTATGTAATAGGCATATTGCTCAATCAAAGTGATCGTTTTGGTAAAGCTATGTTTGCAAGCACCACTATCGACTCTGGAAGAGCCATTATGTTTGGATATGTAGGTATCTCCGTTGGTGATATTGTAATTGGACTTATAAGTCAGTATTTTAAGAGTCGAAAAAAAGCATTGCTTTTATTTTATGGCTTTACGCTGCTTGGTTTAATCTTATATTTTAGCGGTTTCAATAATTCGGATACCACCATGTATTTAATTGCCCTATGGCTTGGCTTTAGTACTGGCTTTTGGGCCATATTTGTAACCATGGGTGCCGAGCAGTTTGGTACCAATTTAAGGGCTACGGCTGCCACCACCATTCCTAATATGGTAAGGGGTGCGCTTCCTTTAATTAATATGTTGTTTTTAGATTTATTTCAAAAATCATGGCAGTGGTCCATTGTATATAGCGGCATAGTAACGGGTATTATTGTTATGTCCGTTGCTTTTATAGCGTACGCTTTTACCGAAGAAACATTCCATAAAGACTTGGATTATATGGAACTGGACTAATTAAATAATTCCCTCAATGAAATTTTTAGTTATCCGTTTTTCTTCTATTGGTGATATTGTTTTAACCACGCCTGCGCTTCGCTGCGCTAAAAATCAAATACCAGGTGTTGAAATACATTTTTTAACCAAGCTTTCTATGAAGGATTTGGTCATAGGTAATCCCTATATTGATCAATGTCATTTTTTGGATAATAATATAGACGAGACGATTGCTGCATTAAAAGAAATACCCTTCGATTATATTATTGACTTGCACCAAAATATTCGAAGCTGGAAAATAAAAAAAGCATTAGGGGTTCCCACTTTTTCTTATAAGAAATTAAGCCTTCAAAAATGGTTACTTGCTAAACTGCAAATTAACTTTTTACCAAAGACTCATGTATGCGATAGGTATATCGACACCCTTCAAAATTTCAACGTAATAAGTGACGGCAAGGGCCTAGATTATTTTTTCCCTAAGGACTATAGTTTTAAAGCGGCTAATTTACCCACCAGTCACTTGGCTGGTTTTGTAGCCTTTGTCATTGGGGCTTCTTATTTTAATAAAAAAATGCCTGTTCAAAAATGGATTGAACTAGCTAAGCAAATAAATAAACCCATTGTGCTTATTGGTGGAAAAGAAGATATGAAGTTTGCTAATGAACTAGCGGCTGCAGTTCCTAATTTTATTTACAATGCTGCTGGTAAATACGACTTAAAAGAGTCGGCGAGTATTATTCAAATGGCCCAAGTAGTTGTCTCACACGATACCGGCTTTTTGCATGTAGCAGCAGCTTTTAAAAAACCCACTATTACTATTTGGGGGGCTACCAGCCCTGCTTTACAATTCGAAGCTTATTACCCAGCGGGCTCGATAACTCCACATTATAATTCAATAGTCCCTTCCTTAACTTGCCAACCTTGTTCTAAACAAGGGGAAGATAAATGTCCTCAAGGTCATTTTGCTTGTATGCGATTACAAAATATAAATATTATTGCTTCTAAGGTAATCGAGTATTATCAAGCCCCCTAATTTTTGTGTAAAATAGTAAAACTAAAAAAGCCTCCTACATTTAAGTAGAAGGCTTTTGTATATTAACTCATTAAGTTTATTACGCTTAAAATTTTTGATATAATTATTCGCTTACTTGATCTGAAATGATTATAATGTTTTTAAAACATCGTTCATACTTCTAACAGCATCTGCGCTTTTGTTAAAGGCCGCTTGCTCATCAGCAGATAAATCCATAGTAACAATTTTCTCCCAACCATTTTTGCCAATGACTACAGGTACGCCTAAGCAAATATCTTTTTGTCCGTATTCTCCATTCAAGCTTACGCAACAAGTGAATAATTTTTTCTCATCTCTTACAATACTTTCTACAAGAGCTGCTCCTGCTGCACCTGGTGCATACCAAGCAGATGTACCTAATAATTTAGTAAGTGTAGCACCGCCTACCATGGTATCGTTCACAATTTTTTCTTGTGCTGCTGCATCTAAGAATTGAGTAACCGGAATACTATTCCAAGTAGCGTGCTTAATTAAAGGAATCATAGTAGTATCGCCGTGACCACCTACTACAATGGCGTTTAAATCAGCAGGGCTGCAATCTAAAGCTGTGCTTAATTGATATTTGAAACGAGCGCTATCTAAAGTACCGCCCATACCAATAATTCTATTCTTAGGTAAACCAGTTGACTGTAAAGCTAAATAAGTCATCGTATCCATTGGATTACTAATAACAATAATAATAGCTTTGGGAGAATGCTTTAAAATATTCTCACAAACACCTTTTACAATACCTGCATTCGTGCCAATTAATTCTTCACGTGTCATACCTGGCTTACGAGGTATACCAGAAGTAATAACTACTACATCTGAGTTTGCTGTTTTACTATAATCATTGGTGCTTCCACTAATTTTTGTATCAAAACCTAATAAAGCAGCAGTCTGCATCATGTCCTGTGCCTTGCCTTCTGCAAAACCTTCTTTAATATCTAATAAGACTAATTCTTGGGCTAATTCTTTACGGGCAATATTGTCTGCGCATGTTGCTCCAACTGCTCCTGCACCCACTACGGTAACTTTCATATAATGTAATTTTTATTTAAGTGTTTTATTTTTACGGGACAAAGTTAGTTATTTACCTTCTATTATTTTAATCAATTCGAAAACATCTGCCCCTTCTTCATACACTTTTAACAATACCCCTTTTTTGTATAGTGCCACAAAGGGTGTCATTCTTGGACGGTAAAAAGTAGGTAGGGTAAAATTAGGGTCACGGCCAATAATTACATTGGGCTTATTTACTAAATTATACTTTACAGCAAATTTCTTGATAGACTCCATATCACGGTAGCTATCCCAAATAAACAATACGTTTTTGAACTTATCGGCATACTTATTAATATCGCTTGCCTCTTTTTCACAATGAGGGCAGTCTGGGCTAAAAATAATAATACAAGTAAAAGGATAATTGGGCATTAGCTTATTGGTAATCTCATTGCCATTCACTGAAGTAATAGAGAAAGGAGGAATTTTATTATTTTTTAAATAAGGGGCACCTGGGTCACCGTTTAATTGAGCCTCTAATTGACCAATAAGTAAAAAACTAAATAGGGTTGCAAATAGGTGTTTCATAGTATAAGTTTAAGTGTTATTTTTTTTGAGTGGATTGCATTCTCATTGCCTTAGCGTCTTGCAAGAACTCAGAGGCAAATATAAAATTATTGAGCAGTTTATTTTCACTATATATAATGTCTTTATTAGAGCCTTCCCATTCTTTTTTGCCTTGGTGTAAATAAATAATATGATTCCCAATTTCCATTACACTATTCATGTCATGGGTAACTACAATGGTAGTGATATTGAATTCAACTGTTAGCTCTTCTATTAATCTATCAATAACAATCGATGTCTGAGGATCTAAGCCTGAATTAGGTTCATCGCAAAATAAATACTTGGGTTGCATGACCAAGGCGCGCGCTAATCCTACTCTTTTTTTCATTCCCCCACTTAATTCAGCAGGAAATTTATTGTTTACCCCCTCTAATTTAACGCGGGCTAAAATTTCATTTACTTTTATTTTTTTCTCCTCAATGGTCAAGGTAGAAAACATATCTAATGGAAACTTCACATTGTCTTCCACCGTTAAAGAATCGAATAAGGCATTCCCCTGAAATAGCATACCTAGATTTTGTCTTAGGTCCTTTCGCTCATCTTTGTCCATCTTTGACAAAAGCATTTTATCGAATAGTATTTCACCCTTGTCGGCTTTCAGTAAATCGACAATACATTTTACTAAAACAGTTTTACCACTTCCACTTGTACCAATAATTAAATTGCAAATACCGGGTTTGAATTGGGCGCTGATATCATCAATGACAACCTTATCGCCAAACCTTTTGCTAATATTTTGTATTTCAATCATGATAATTAGCTTAAAGGTGTTTGTAATCGAAGTAAGTCATCGAAAGTATCGGCCCTGCTAATTAATGTAGCCTTCCCGTTTTTATATAAAACCTGTGCAGGCTTATACCTAGCATTATAATTACTCGACATTTCATAACCATAAGCACCTGCATTAAAAAATACTAAGTAATCGCCTTCCTCAATACTTGCTATAGGGCGGTCCCAGGCAAAGGTGTCGGTCTCGCAAATATTACCTACTACTGCATATTTTTTCAATTCTTTATTAGGAGCGCTACTATTTACAATATGATGGTAGGCATCATAGAACATGGGCCTTATTAAATGGTTTAGTCCACTATTAATGCCTGCAAATTCTATATCTCCCGATTTTTTTAAAACATTTACCTGCGTAATAAAATAGCCGGCCTCACTCACTAAATATTTTCCCGGTTCAAACCAAGCGGTGAGGTTGCGTCCCGCCATCGCCGATAGCTTTTCCATAATTTTATTTACCTCCGCACCCAGAAGGGCAATATCTGTTCCTTTTTCCTCAGGCATATAAGGTACTTTAAAGCCGCCTCCAAAATCTAAAATATTGACAGTAGGAAAATCGGGTAATAAATTTTCAAACACCGTAGCCGATTGCAAAAAAACGGCTACATCTTTAATTTCACTGCCCGTATGAATATGTAAGGCACTAATATTAATGCCAAACTTTTTTTGAATATTTTTTAGCGTTTCTTTTTCTGTATAAGGAATGCCAAACTTGCTTTTATCATGCCCTGTCGAAATTTTTAAGTTCCCTCCCGCCATAACATCAGGTCTAATTCTAATCCCTACAGGGTATCTTCCGCCAAAAGCGGCACCAAACTTTTCTAAATTTGAAAGGCTGTCAATATTTACATGTACTCCTAAGCTTACGGCTTCTTTAATTTCTTCAAATGCAACACTATTGCTGGTATATAAAATATTTTCAACATCATATCTTTAATTTCTTCAAATGCAACACTATTGCTGGTATATAAAATATTTTCAACATCATATCCAACATGCATGGCTAATTTAACTTCGTTAATAGAACTACAATCGATATTGCAGCCTGCATTTTTAACAAGGTTTAAAATATGAATATTGGTAAGTGATTTACAAGCATAAAAAAATCGTGTAGACTTGCTTGAAAAATGAGTCAATAAGTTTTGATATTGGCTTTCAATTTTTTCGCCATGGTATACATACAAAGGCGTGCCATAGGTATTGGCCGCTATATTAAGCGCTTCGTAAGGTATACTTGGATTCATTCCACGAAGATACAATGAGAACTAGGTTCAGTCATTATATCAAGACTATAATTTTGAAAAAAAATAGAAGAACGGAAAAGCTATTCGCCTTCTTCTGGCAGATTCGGTGTCTGTTCCTCTTCGGTTTGTTCTAAAACACTGTTATCTGTGAAGTCTTCAGGCTTAATGACAGTGGCTTCTACCAATTGATCGGCAAGCACCTCTCTAATTTTTGGTAAGTCGTCGGTTGAATTAATACCGAAATAATCCATGAAGTTTTTAGAAGTAGAATATACTAAAGGCTTACCTGGTAAATGCTCGTTACGACCACTAATGGTAATTAATTCCTTCTCTAATAATTTTTGAATGGAATAATCGCTGTTCACACCTCTAATAGCTTCCACTTCACCTTTAGTAATAGGTTGCTTGTAAGCAATTATTGCTAAAGATTCTAAAGCCGCATTGGACAAGCGCTTTAAAAATTTATCTCCATTTAATTGAGCAATGGTTTTATGAAAATCGGGCTTGGTTAAAAACTGCCAGCCGCCTCCGCTTTGTTTTAATTCAAAAGGATAAAATTCAGTGCTGTATTTTTCTTGAATACCTTCTAATGCACTCTCCACTTGATCTAAACTAATACGCTCTTCTAAAAATCCAAAAGCATTATTAATAAGCTCAGTAATATCGTTTGCATTCAATGCTTTTTCACTTGCAAAAATAAGTGCTTCTATATGAGGTATGATTTGACTAATTTCCATAGTGGTTGGGTCTTAACCGTTTAACGCTGCTGCACCACTTACAATCTCCGTTAATTCGGTTGTAATAGCGGCTTGACGTGCACGGTTATATGATAATTTCAATGATTTTAATAATTCGTTTGCGTTTTCACTTGCCTTATCCATTGCAGTCATTCTTGCACCATGCTCACTTGCATTCGCGTCTAGTACTGCTTTAAACAATTGGGTGTTTAAAATTTTAGGCATTAACTCTGCTACCAACACTTCTTTCTGTGGTTCAAAAATAAAATCAGTTTTTTTCTTAGATCCTTTTTTAGCTAAAGTAGGAATAGGTAAAAAAGCTTCTGCAGTAGGTAACTGAGTGGCTGCATTTTTAAACTCACTATAAATAATTTCTATCGCATCAAATTCTTTATTCGAAAATGCAGTCATCGCGGCTTTTGCAGCTGTTTGAACATTTTCAAATTTTAAATTCAAGAAAATATCTTTAAAATCGGCATTGGTTTTATAACCCGTTTTGGTTAAACTCTCGTATCCTTTCTTTCCAATATTCCAGATAGTAATATTTTTATTCGCGTATTTTTCTGCAATTGTTGTCTTGGCTAATTTTACTAAGTTGGCATTGTATCCACCGCATAATCCTCTGTCTGAAGTAATGACTATAAATAAAACATTATTCACTGGACGCGTTTCAGCTAAAGCTAAATTCATATCACCATCTAAGCTTCCAATAATATTGCTTAACATTTCTTGCAACTTGCGCGTATAAGGTCTCATTTGAGTGATGGCGTCTTGCGCACGGCGTAATTTGGCAGCACTTACCATTTTCATAGCCTTGGTTAACTGCTGTGTACTTTGTGTACTTTTTATCCTGTTTCTTACTTCGTTTAATTGACCTGCCATAGCATTTTTTAGTTTCTGATGTACATGTGGAAGCCTGCTAAAATTGTAGGGCTCCAAAGGCGAGCAAAGGTATCATTTTTTCGTCCATTTTTCAATTTTAAGGCCATTGTTGTTATTTTTTATATTGGAGCCCCCTTAAAACTCTCAAACTCACCCCAATTACTTAACTTTGGCACGCCTATTGAGTATAGGAAATTACACAATTATCAAGCAGGAATATGTTGCAAATTATAAGTAAACTATTTGGAGGTTCGAAAAGCGAAAAGGACGTCAAAAAAATAGACCATTTAGTGGCTGTTATTAATGGCCATTTTAATAGCTATAAAGGCCTTTCCAACGACGAATTAAGAGCTAAAACCACTGAATTTAAGGCTAGAATTAAGGCCTATTTAGCCGAGACCGATAGTCAAATTGAAGCCCTTCAAGCCGAGGCAGAAGCCCTGCCTATTAGCGATTTTATGGGTAGAGATGGTTTGTATGAGCAGGTAGATTTACTCAAAAAGCAGAAGGACACCACCTTGGAGAAGGTACTATGGGACATTTTGCCAGAACGCAGATTTACAGAAGAAGAGCAGTTAGTGTCAACAGCTACCCAACTTGACAGGGATTTATCTGTCAAAAAAGAATATATCAGTATTAA
>Ga0208812_1000497_pt1 | contig 8907 bp, 7 predicted proteins | sample Colrivmeta156902_FD_187689 | JGI IMG/M metagenome (GOLD analysis project Ga0208812, IMG submission 187689) | Estuarine microbial communities from the Columbia River estuary - metaG 1569-02 (SPAdes) (version 2) | ecosystem: Environmental > Aquatic > Marine > Intertidal zone > Estuary | place: USA...
ATGACGCCTTTAAACGGGCCGCGCGTAACTTCCACAGCCGCGCCAGGTTCAATGCGGATCGGTTCGAGCTCTGCAACTCCTACTTCTTGGAGCAGGATGCGAAGGTTTTGAATTTCGTGGGCTTGAACCACCGCCGGCTTACCGTTGTGATGCAAGATGCGAGAAAAGCCTTGAACGTTATAAAGCAATTGGAGCTCAGCGGCGCTACACTGCACAAAAACCACCGAACTAATGAGTGGTTTTTCGAGCTTTTTTTTGCGATCAGACCACTGCTTGATGGTGGTATAGAGCGGGAGGTAATGCGCAATACCGAGCAGCTGCAAACGCTCTGCTACTTTCTTTTCGGAAAGGGGTTTGGTGTAGAGGACATACCACTGAGAAGTGGGGTCAGAAAGGCGAAATGTAGGCCTGTTTACCGTATTTTCTGAAAGGACGCGCATATGCTCTAATCATAGCAAAGATATGACTTTTCCCTTATTTGCCCCTATTTATTTACATTATTCTTACATTAACGCAACTTGTGCCGCGTAATTGCGTTTAAATCAGGTAGGTTTTTCTACCTTTGTTAAAATTTCGCTTATGAAAACTTCCCTTCTACTTCTTTTGCTCCTGACATTTAGTGCCAACGCACAAGACTATAACCGCTCTTCTATAGGGCTTTCTATTGGCGGCCACGACGGCATGCACAACACCCTTCACACCACGCGCGTGTACCAATTTACGCACTACGAAGCAGCCTATCGCTTTATGTTCAACAACCGCGTTGGCCTCAAATTCGACACCGGCTTTGACAACTTCAAGTTTTCAGACGGCCACCCCGCCACTAAAGCGCTGCGCTTTTCTATTCAGCCCGTCTTTAACCTCACCGACCTCCTCCACATGAATGACTTCTCAAAGCGCCTCGGTATGCAGCTGCATTTAGGCGGCGGCTATGCCACCATGTGGAACAAAACGCAACTGAGCGGCCCAGCCGAGCTCTTTACTGCGCAAGAAGGTTCCGTAGACGAAATGCTCCAAGGGATCATCGGCCTGAGCCCCATGTTCAAGGTCTCTGACAAATTCAGCCTCCAGGCAGACATCAGTTTTATGGGTAATATCCGCCAAAACAACGGCTTTGACTTCGAAGCTACCCCGATGCAAGGCGGCGGTTTCAGCGGTTATTACGCAAGCGCCACTATCGGCTTCAATTGCTATTTAGGCAAAAGCGCCAAACACGCCGATTGGTCTTACACCCCGCGCCTCAACCCCGCTGACCTCGCTAAAATCGATGCCCTCCAGGCACAAGTCAAGGCTTTAGAAGCCCAAATGAAAGAAATCGATACCGTTATTGAGCGCACCGAAACCACTGTAGAAATCATGCGTGGCGATACCGTCAAGGTCTACATAGACGACTCCAAAACACTTGCCGATGCTGGTATTTACGAGGTCTTGTTTGTGAAAGGTTCATTTTACCTCAACAACGCCTACCACGGCACCCTCAACAACCTAGTGACCTACATGAACGCCAACCCTGGTCTCAAAATTGGTGTGGTTGGCCATGCCGACACCGATGGTGAAGACGACATCAACAACAAACTCTCCGCTGCCCGTGCCGAAGTTGTTTGCAAATACCTAACTGACAAAGGCATCGCCCAAGAGCGCTTGGTCGTGAGCTTCCGCGGCAAAACCGAAACCAAATACCCCGGAAAAACCCTAGAAGTAGACGCCGCAAACCGCCGCGTGAGTTTCCGCATCATTCGTTAACTTTGCAGGCTCTAAGTAGTGTACATGAAAGACATCCAAATGGTCGATCTCTCGGCCCAATACCACAAAATTAAACCGGCCATAGACGAGGCCATCCAAGAAGTCATCGACCAAACCGCATTCATCAATGGCCCCGCAGTGGGCCATTTTGCGCAAGAATTAGCTACGTATTTGGGCGCCAACCACGTCATTCCCTGCGCCAACGGCACAGACGCGCTGCAAATTGCACTCATGGCCCTAGGGCTGCAGCCCGGCGATGAAGTCATTACACCGAGCTTTACCTACATTGCCACTACGGAGGTGATTGCCTTACTTGGCCTGACGCCTGTTTTTGTAGAGGTAGACCCACAAACCTATTGCATCGACCCAGCGGCCATTGCAGCGGCCATTACCCCCCGCACCAAAGCCATTGTGCCCGTGCACCTCTACGGCCAAGCGGCCAACATGAATGCCATCACGGAGCTCGCTACAAAACACGGGCTTTTTGTCATTGAAGACAACGCCCAAGCCATTGGCTCAGACTACCACCTCGCCGACGGCCGCAAGGTCAAGACCGGCACTATTGGCCACATCGGCTGCACCTCTTTTTTTCCAAGCAAAAACTTGGGCTGTTACGGCGACGGCGGCGCACTCTACACCCAAGACGCCGAGCTGGCCAAGAAAATCAAAATGATTGCCAACCATGGCCAAGAACAAAAATACGTCCACGACGTCGTGGGCTGTAATTCTAGGCTCGATACCATCCAAGCAGCCGTTTTGCGCATCAAGTTGCGCCAACTAGACAACTACATCGACGCCCGCCGCAGTGTAGCCGAAGCCTATGACGCCGCTTTTGCGCAGCTGCCAGGCGTAGAGATTCCATTCAGAGCCGCCGACTCTCGGCATGTTTTTCATCAGTATACCCTTAAGCTCACGAGCCACAGCCGTGCAGCGCTGCAAGCACACCTGCAAGCAGCTGGTATTCCGAGCATGATCTACTACCCGATTCCGGCGCACCGCCAAAACATGTTCAGTAAATTCAATTTGGGCCACTTGCACCTGCCCCTCACCGAAGCGCTTTGCGAGCAAGTCATTAGCTTGCCTATCCATACCGAAATGGACGAGCAACAGCTCGATTATATTATTCAACACGTACTTTCCTTTTTCAAATGAAACAAATTGCAGTCGTAGGCACCGGCTATGTGGGCCTTGTTACCGGAACCTGTTTTGCCGAGACCGGCAATAGGGTTACTTGCATCGATATCGACGCCCAAAAGGTCGAAAAAATGAAGCAAGGGCAAATTCCGATTTATGAGCCCGAGCTCGACGTGCTTTTTGAGCGCAACATCAAAGCGGGGCGCCTGCACTTCACTACCGACCTCGCCGCAGGCATCCAAGACGCCGAAATCATCTTTTTGGCACTCCCAACACCTCCCGGCGAAGACGGCTCTGCCGACCTTTCCTACATATTAGGTGTGGCCGACCAACTCGGTAAACTCCTTACCGACTACAAAGTGATCATTGACAAAAGCACCGTGCCGGTAGGTACTGCCGAGCGCGTACACGCCGCCATTGCCTCCCATGCCAAAGTGCCGTTTGCGGTGGTCTCGAACCCTGAGTTCTTGCGCGAGGGCTACGCTGTTGCTGACTTCATGAAGCCAGACCGCGTCGTGATTGGCTGCTCAGATGAGCGCGCCGCTAAAATCATGGAGAGCCTCTACAAGCCGTTTGTGCGCCAAGGGAACCCCATTTATTTCATGGACGAAAAATCGGCGGAGCTCACCAAATATGCAGCCAACTCCTTTTTGGCCACCAAAATTACCTTCATGAACGAAATCGCCAACTTCTGCGAAGTAGTAGGCGCCGACGTCGACAAAGTGCGCATCGGAATTGGTGCCGACAGCCGCATCGGCAAGCGCTTTTTATTTCCAGGTATTGGCTACGGCGGTTCTTGTTTTCCGAAAGACGTACAAGCCTTGGCTAAATCTGGTGCCGACCACCACTACGACTTTAAAATTTTAAAAGCCGTGATGGCGGTCAACGAAGACCAAAAAACCGTTTTGTTTGCGCGCATCCAAAACTTCTTTCGCGGCGATCTAAAAGGTAAAAAAATTGCCGTTTGGGGCTTGGCCTTTAAGCCAGATACCGACGACATCCGAGAGGCACCCGCCCTCTACATGATCAGAGCTTTACTCGCCGCAGGCGCCAGCATTACGGCTTATGACCCCGAGGCCATGGAAAACGTCAAGGGCATTTTTGGCGAGCAGATCAGCTACGCCCCAGACGAATACACTGCTTTGGCCGCCGCCGACGCACTGCTCATTTGCACCGAATGGAGTGCGTTTAGAAACCCGAATTTCATCGCCATGAAAGACCTCATGGCAGATAGCGTAATCTTTGACGGCCGCAATTTGTTTGATATTGAGGAAATGTCAGAAAAAGGATTTTATTACAGCAGCATTGGCCGCAAAAACATACTTAGAAACGCATGAAACGCATTCTCATTACCGGAGCCGCCGGCTTTTTAGGCTCGCATTTGTGCGATCGTTTTATCAAAGACGGCTACCATGTCATTGGCATGGACAACCTCATTACCGGCCAGCTCAAAAACATAGAGCACCTCTTTCCCTTGGCCAATTTTGAGTTCTACAACCACGACGTCTCGAAATTCATCCACATTCCGGGTTCGCTAGACTACATCTTGCACTTTGCCTCGCCGGCCAGCCCTATAGACTACCTCAAAATTCCGATCCAAACCCTTAAAGTGGGTTCTTTGGGTATCCACAACTGCTTGGGCTTGGCCAAAGCCAAAGGCGCGCGCCTCATGATTGCCAGCACCTCTGAGGTCTACGGAGACCCGAGTGTACACCCGCAGCCTGAAAGCTATTGGGGCAATGTAAACCCCGTTGGGCCGCGCGGCGTTTATGACGAAGCAAAGCGCTTTCAAGAAGCCATCACCATGGCCTACCACACCTACCACGGCCTAGAAACCCGAATTGTGCGTATTTTCAATACCTATGGCCCGCGCATGCGCCTCAACGACGGCCGCGTGTTGCCCGCATTTATTGGCCAAGCTTTACGCGGCGAAGACCTCACCATGTTTGGCGACGGCTCGCAGACGCGTTCGTTTTGCTACGTCGATGACCTCGTAGAAGGCATCGTGCGCCTCTTGCACTCCGACTGCCCAGACCCTGTCAATATCGGCAACCCCGACGAAATCACCATTGGCCAGTTTGCCGAAGAAATCATCAAGCTCACCGGCACCGACCAAAAAGTCATCTACAAAGACTTACCCATAGACGACCCCAAACAACGTCAGCCCGATATCACCAAAGCCAAAGCGCTTTTGGGTTGGGAACCCCAAATAGACCGCGCCGAGGGGCTCAAGCGCACCTACGCTTATTTCAAGAGCCTTAGCCCCGAAGAGCTGCGCCAAACAGACCACGCTAACTTTGACAAATACCAAATCAAGTAATGAGTTATTTTGCCCACGAAACAGCAGTGATTGACGCCGGTTGCCAAATTGGCGAAGGCACCAAGATTTGGCATTTTTCGCACATCATGCCGGCTTGCCAAATTGGCGAGCGCTGCAATATTGGCCAAAACGTCGTGATCTCGCCAGAGGTGGTTTTGGGCAACAACGTGAAGGTCCAGAACAACGTGAGCATTTACACGGGCGTTATTTGCGAAGACGACGTCTTTTTGGGCCCTTCAATGGTATTTACCAACGTCATGAACCCGCGCAGCGCCGTGAACCGCCGCGACAACTACCTGCAAACCCGTGTGGGCAAAGGGGCCAGCATAGGCGCCAACGCCACCATCGTTTGCGGCCACGACATTGGCGCTTACGCCTTTATTGGTGCAGGTGCGGTCGTGACCAAACACGTGCCGCCCTACGCGCTTGTGGTGGGCAACCCAGCGCGCCAAATTGGCTGGATGTCTGCATTCGGGCACCGCCTGCAATTTGACACCGAAGGCCGCGCCACTTGCCCAGAAAGTGGCGAACAATACGCATTAAACAACGGAAACGTAAACAAAATACATGAGTAAGATCAAATTTGCCATTGTGGGCGCCGGACACATCGGCAAGCGCCACGCCGAAATGGTGCGCCGCGATGCCGAAGGCGAATTAGTAGCCTTGGTAGACCCGCGCGGCCAAGAAGCCTGCGGAGCCCAAGACTTCGACGTCCCATTTTTCAGTTCCATAGACGAGCTCTTGGAAAGCAACCTCGCCTACGACGTCGTGAATGTGTGCACGCCCAACGGCCTGCACGCCGAGCAAGCGCTCAAGGCGCTAGAGGCCAAAAAACACGTGGTCTGTGAAAAACCGATGGGCCTGAGCAAAGAAAGCTGCGAACAAATCATTTACAAGTCTTTGCAGGTCTCTAAGCAAGTGTTTTGCGTGATGCAAAACCGCTACTCGCCCCCGAGCGTCTGGATCAAAGACCTCATTGAGCGCAAAGTACTCGGCGACATCTACATGGTGCAGCTCAACTGCTACTGGAACCGCGACGAGCGCTACTACAAAGCAGGCGGCTGGAAAGGCACCAAAGATTTGGACGGCGGAACGCTCTTTACGCAGTTCAGTCACTTCATCGATATCATGTACTGGTTGTTTGGAGACATCCAAAACATCCAAGGCAAATTTGCCGATTTCAACCACCAAGACTACACCGATTTCGAAGACTCCGGCTTTGTGAGCTTTGATTTCATCAATGGCGGTATGGGCAGCCTCAACTACTCTACCTCTGTAGCCAACCAAAACCTGGAGTCTTCCATGACCATCATTGGTCAGAACGGCTCGGTCAAGATCGGCGGGCAATACATGAACGAAGTAGAGGTCTGCAACATTTCGGGCTACGAAATGCCCGAACTTGCCCCCACCAACCCCGGCAACGACTACGGCCCCTACAAAGGCTCGGCTGCCAACCACAACTACATCATCAGCAACGTCATTGATACCCTCAATGGCCGCACCTCGCCCACTACCAACGCGCTCGAAGGCATGAAAGTAGTGGACATCATCGAACGGATTTATCAAGTAAGAGACGCTCAAAAATGATCTACGACAAACTCCTCCAAAAAGACACCAAACTGGCCGTCATTGGCCTCGGTTATGTAGGCTTGCCTATTGCCCTTGAATTTGCCAAGCGCATCAGCGTCATTGGTTTTGACATCAACGCCTCGCGCGTGGGCATGATGCAGCGCGGCGAAGACCCCAGCCGCGAACTCAGCGCTGCTGATTTCGAAAACCGCGACATCCAATTTACCTGCAACATCGACGACCTCCAAGAGGCCACGTTTTTTATTGTTGCGGTGCCTACGCCTATAGACGAAACCAACCTCCCAGACCTCAAGCCCTTATTGGGTGCGAGCCGTACCGTTGGGCAAGCGCTCAAAAAAGGCGATTACGTGGTGTTTGAATCTACCGTATACCCCGGCTGTACCGAAGAAGACTGCATTCCGATCTTAGAAGAAGCCTCTGGGCTCAAGTTCAGAGAAGATTTCATGGTGGGTTACTCGCCAGAGCGCATCAACCCCGGAGACAAAGAACACACCCTTCAAAACGTCATCAAAATTGTATCGGGCTGCTGCGCAGAATCTTTAGTCCAAATTGCCAAGACCTACGAATTGGTAGTAGCTGCTGGCGTACACCGCGCCACGAGCATCAAAGTAGCCGAAGCGGCCAAAATTGTCGAAAACACGCAGCGCGACGTCAATATTTCGCTCGTCAATGAGCTTTCTATCATTTTCAATAAGCTCGGCATCAATACTTTTGACGTACTCGAAGCTGCCGGCACCAAATGGAATTTTTTGAAGTTTTACCCAGGGCTTGTGGGCGGCCACTGCATTGGCGTAGACCCTTACTATTTAGTGCACAAAGCCATGCAAGTGGGCTACCACTCTAAGGTCATCAACTCTGGCCGCTATGTCAATGACTCCATGGGCTTTTATATTGGCAAGCAAACCGCCAAAAAAATCATTGCCCAAGGCAAAATGATCCAAGAAGCGCACGTGCTCGTGATGGGCGCTACCTTTAAAGAAAACGTTTCGGATATCCGCAACTCAAAAGTGATTGACGTCGTGAAAGAACTCCAATCATTCCAAATCAATGTAGACGTCATTGACCCCCATGCCGACTCCTCAGAAATGGAGCACGAATACGGCATTGGCCTCACCACCAACCTGCGCTCAGACTACGACGCCATTATTCTTGCGGTCAACCACCGCGAATACATGAACTACAACGAAGCCTACTTCAAGTCTTTACTCAAAGACGGCAAGGGCGTTTTTGTAGATGTCAAGGGCATTTACCGCGGGCAAGTTACTGATCTTGAATATTGGTCTTTGTAAAATGAAATTTTCAAAACACATCCTCATTACCGGTGGCGCAGGTTTTATTGGTTCGCACTTAGTGAGAAGAATGGTGCGCAACTACCCTTCATACCTCATCGTGAACCTCGACAAACTCACCTACGCGGGCAACCTCGAAAACCTCAGCGACGTAGCAGACGCCCCCAATTACCGCTTTGAGAAAGCCGACATCTGCGACCCCGCATCGCTGAAAGCCATTTTTGAAAAGCACCACATCACCGACGTCATCCATTTGGCAGCAGAGAGCCACGTAGACCGCTCTATTGAAGGCCCCATGGAGTTTGTACTGACCAACGTGGTAGGTACGGTCAATTTATTAGAAGCGGCACGCGCTGCCTGGCAAAATGAAGCTGGGCATGTTTTTCATCATGTCTCGACAGACGAAGTTTATGGCAGTTTGGGCGAAGAAGGCCTCTTTACCGAACAAACCGCCTATGACCCGCGCAGCCCCTATTCGGCCTCCAAAGCGTCGTCGGACCACTTCGTGCGCGCCTATTTCCACACTTACGGCTTGCCCGTCAAGATGAGCAACTGCTCCAACAACTACGGCTCGCATCATTTTCCAGAAAAGCTCATTCCACTGATGATCCACAACATCGTCAATGAAAAGCCCCTGCCGGTCTACGGCAAAGGCGACAACATCCGAGACTGGCTCTGGGTAGAAGACCACGCCAGCGCCATCGATACCATTTTCCACAACGGGCGCCTCGGCGAGTCTTACAACGTCGGCGGCCTCAACGAATGGACCAACATCGAGCTGGTCAGGTTCCTCTGCAGCCTCCTCGACCGCAAACTCGGGCGCGCCAGCGG
>Ga0208812_1000506_pt1 | contig 8843 bp, 9 predicted proteins | sample Colrivmeta156902_FD_187689 | JGI IMG/M metagenome (GOLD analysis project Ga0208812, IMG submission 187689) | Estuarine microbial communities from the Columbia River estuary - metaG 1569-02 (SPAdes) (version 2) | ecosystem: Environmental > Aquatic > Marine > Intertidal zone > Estuary | place: USA...
CGGAGAACTTAACTAGTTCGTTTGCGTACAGAAAGCTTGTGATCATCGGCGTTTAGGCACGCTCCATCACTTAGCTGAAACTTCCACCCGTGCAAGGTGCACACCACGTGGTCGCCGTCAAGAACACCAAATTCAGACAGGTCAGCTTTGCGATGCGGGCAGTATCGCTGCATGACATAGCCACCAATTTCAATTTCATTTGACACATCATCTTGCGCACCACTCTTGCGAGCAACTTCTTGCTCTGCACGCCGCATGCGTTCAACTGACAGGCTCTTGAAAAAGTTATATAGGTATTCGTTGTACGAACCGTCGCGCCACGCAGTGAAACGGCAAGACAGGAACAACGAGTTCGACCAGTCGACTGCTTTCTGTCGAACAACACCCTCGAGTAATGGCCGGCCAATCTCCATTCGGAATTTAATCGGCTCATTGTTGTAAGCAGAAATCTTTCCGTTTGGAAAATCAATCAAGATGTTTTCGCCTTCGGTTTTCACTAAGCAGCCACCGCCGATTGCAGCGCGAAGCGACGGAGCCATTGCAAGCAAGGGTTCCCACCACGCTTGAAGTTCGCTCACCAAGTTGGTGTTGCTGACCAGCCCAGTCGGCTTGGTACTCCAAGAGGTATTCACGCTTATGAACAAATGGTCGCTGCACTGCGTCATCGCTGACGCAGTGTTTGATCTGAATTTCATTTGGTGAAACAGAAATTGCCGTGCCCGGAATATTCATGACGGCATTGTTGTTGCCATGCTTTGCAAGACGAGCAATGAACTCTGTCTGGTCGGGGAAGATGGACAGTTCATCACCATCAATCATGTTGATGGAAAATAAATCTTCGTCGAGGAAACATGGTGGGCCAGCCGATGGAACTACTACGCGAGCACCGATTGCTTCGACGTAACGAATTGATCGAGCGAATTGACTCTCTACTTTGCTGTTAGCAAGCGCCATCAGTTCTTCACGCAGTTGGTCGTACACCATGGGGTACCAAATAGCGCCGCTGAATTGCAGCCAATGCATATCAACTGGCCCGTGTTGCAGTAACTCAGTAAGGTCACCGGTGCGACAGTCGTTCTGGTTCACGAGTCGCGACGTTCCATCTTCAACCACCATCGCCGAATCACCACCAGGGCCATCCGCAATTGCGGTCTCAACATGAATGGCTACGCGAAGACCATCACCCAAGTCGGTCATTATTCCGTTGCGTGTGCGAATGAAGTTGGTGAAACCAAGTCTGTTGAGCTGACGTTCGAGTTCGCGTGTTGCAAAGTCGGGTAACAACACGGGTGTTGACTTATCAATGTGGTTGGCTAGCCATGCTTCATCTAAGTGGTCACCGTGTTGGTGCGAAATATATAGATAGTCAGGGTGCTCAAGTTTCTCCATGACTTCACTTGGCAGCTGGTCGTTACGGGGGAACACAAACCACGAAGCCCAAAAGGCTGGAATAAACCATGGGTCGCACACAATGGTGCGCGAGCCAGATTCAATCAAAATGCCAGCATGCCCAATGGACGTGGCTTTCATCGCGAGTTAGGCGATTGGTGGGTCGGTGAACTGTTGGCCACCGCGCGCAACATGTTCGGTCCACTCGCTGCCATCCCAGTAGCGAAGTTCAAATCTGTTTGACGGATCTGCGTACCACGCTGCTGGCGCAGCGGCGCTAGATGATGTCGTTTCAGTGACGGTGATGTGTGTAGTCACCGGAGTTGACACCTGGGTGTTTGGAGTTGCACCCTGCGTTGGCCGACGAAGAAATGCGCAGTATCGGCCGTCAAAAGTGGTGACAATGTCGACCACTTCCCATCCTTCAGCCGACTTCTTGGTGAGCTCGGCAGCGAGCGACTCCGGGCTGGAATTGAAAGGATTAAATGCCACGTATTCGTACATGGACTTCAGGCTAGTGCTGGGCACAACGAATAAATAGGTCGGGAGCCAATGTGTGAACGGCGTAACCTCATTATGTGGCTTCAGCACTACGAATTGGATTCTTCGGACCATCGGGCACGTTTACCGAACAGGCACTGCGTACGCAAGCAGACTTAGCCAAGGCAACGACAGTTCCGTTTCGCACGGTTCCCGATGTGCTCGATGCAGTGGAGTCTGGAGAAGTCGATCTTGGCTTCGTACCAATTGAAAACTCCATTGAAGGCACAGTGAACTTCACACAGGACGCATTGGTATTCGATCACGATCTACTGATTCAACGCGAAGTGGTGTTGGATATTGAGCACTGTGTTTTGGCAAAGAAAGGCGCAACGCTTGCAGGAATTGAAACTCTGTTTTCTATTCCCGTGGCAACTGCGCAATGTCATGAATATGTGCGCACCAATTTGGGCAAAGCCGATGTTCGTGCAGCAAACTCAACTGCAGAAGCAGCTCGCATTGTGAGCGAAAGCGGTGGCAACACCACTGCAGCAATTGCTCCACGCATCGCTGCGAAGGTGTACGGACTTGAAGTCATTGCAGACAACATTGCCGACCACGCAGGAAATCAAACGCGATTTATTTTGGTTGGCAAGAACACCATTCCTTCACCAACTGGGCACGATCGCACCGCGCTCGTGGTGTTTCAACGAGCAGACGAACCAGGCAGCTTGATTTCCATTTTGCAAGAGTTCGCTGCACGCCGCATTAACTTGTCGCAACTACTATCACGCCCAACAAAGCGCGGCGGACTTGGCGATTATTGCTTCGTTATTTATGCAGACGGCCATGTGAAAGACGAATTGATGGCCGATGTGTTGCGCGAGCTTCGCGCCAAGCAGGGTGCAGTGAAATTCCTTGGTTCGTACCCCGCAAGTGGAGAGCATGCTCATTCTGCACGCGAACACGCAGACGCCAGATGGAAAGAAGCCGATGATTGGGTTACTGCGCTGAGAGAGCGAATTGCCCGCTAGCGTTTCTGAACGGAACGGTGGCAGAGTGGACAAACGCATCCGCCTTGAAAGCGGACGGCTTAATAGGCCCGGGGGTTCGAATCCCTCCCGTTCCGCCAGTACACTCAACACCTCATTCGTAAGGCTTTTCTAGGAGAGGTGCCAGAGCGGCCGAATGGGGCGCCCTGCTAAGGCGTTGTCCGGGTAAACCGGACCGTGGGTTCAAATCCCACCCTCTCCGCCATGGTTAATCGCATGAGGCGTGTCCTCGTTTGCGCAGTGATTGCTACGTGCAGTCTGGGAACTGTCGTGCCCTCGGCGCAGGCAGCAAATTGTGCAGCAACATACACCGTGAAAAGTGGCGACTCATGGTGGCGCATTGCCGAAAAGAACAACACCAACCTGCGAAAAGTGTTGACGTTAAACAAAGCGAAGAAAACAACAAAACTGCTTGTTGGGAGCACGGTGTGTGTGCCAGCACTTGCAGAAGTTGCGCCACCCGCACATAAATTCACCCGCGCCGAAGTCATTCAAATCATCCGTGACGCGTGGCCAGACGAATTAGAGGAACGGGCCCTTGCTATTGCTCAACGTGAAAGCAAATTACAATCAGGAGCGGTCAGTGGTAGCAGGTGCTGTTACGGGCTGTTTCAGATTTACTATCGCTGGCATAAAAATTGGCTGCCAAATGTTGGCGTAAATTCGGCCCAGGAATTGTTGAATCCGCTCTTAAACGCAAAAGCGGCGTACCGCATGTATCAACGCAACAACGGCTGGGGCCCTTGGGAGTAACCATTTATTGGTGTTAGTGACGTAATCTGGCGGATACACTGATGCCGTAATTCGCACTCGTAGCTCAATGGATAGAGCATTTGACTACGGATCAAAAGGTTGTAGGTTCGACTCCTGCCGGGTGCACCATTGTTTGGAAAATAGGATGATTTTGCTATGAACCATCCCCCAGATCTAAGCAGCAGCAATATGCGGGCTGATATTCAGGGACTTCGTGCCGTTGCAGTATCGCTCGTTCTGCTTTTCCACTTTGGCGACATCGTAAAAGGTGGTTATTTAGGCGTTGACATGTTTTTCGTTATTTCTGGATTCGTCATTACGCAGTCAACAATTCGTGAAATTCGTGAAAGCTCAACATTTGATTGGATGAACTTCCTCAAACGCCGGGTGCGTCGACTCTTGCCTGGTGCTGCTGTAGTACTCGCTTTCTCGGCTATTGGCGCTCTGATCTTTTTGAGTCCGTTTGGACCACAACAAGAAACGGCCCGAATGATTGTTGGAGCAGCAACGTATTCAACGAACTTTTTGCTGATGCCTCGCGGTTATTTCGCTATTGGGTCTGGCTCAAATCCACTTCTTCATTTTTGGTCATTAGCAGTAGAGGAGCAGTTTTATGCGGTATGGCCTTTTGCTGTGCTGCTTTTCATTGCACTTAAAAAGAGAATCAGCGCAACAGTTTTTCATCTATCGCTTTCACTGACGCTGATTTCAGTAATTTCCATATCGTGCTTGCTTTACTACTTGCTTGTCGAAAAGACTGCATCAATTGATCACTATTCAGTCTTTGACTCACTTAAACAAAGAAATGTCACGCTAGAAAACTTTGGCTTTTATTCTCCGTTCACTCGTGCATGGGAGTTTTTAGCTGGTGTATTGGGTTCGTTCATTGTTTCAAAAAGCAAGGAAACGCTCCCAAATTTCTGGTCGGGATTCACGTGGGTTGTTGGTGCAATCAGTGTCACTTTCTCAGTTCTTGTAATCGGATCGTTAGGGGGTGGCAAATCAAATATCGAAAGCACGTCACATGCGCTTCCAACTCTTTTGTGTGTACTTGGCACCACATCACTCCTTGTTTCAGGAACGAATCTACGAATCAGCCAAAAGGTGTTGGGAACAAAAGTATTTCGAAGTATCGGTGATTGGTCGTACTCCATTTATCTCTGGCATTGGCCACTGTGGGCATTTGCAACACGGTTGGTTGGCCCAGGTTGGTTGATGGCGATTCTTGTTTCCGTGATTTCCGTAGGAGTAGGCGCAATTCAGTTTTCGTTGTTTGAAAACCCTGTGCGATTGAAAAAGATCTGGCGAAAAGTACCGAGCTTGGGATTAGTTGCATCGATGATAACTGGGTCAGTAGTGGTGGCCGCTTGTTATTCGTGGCTGGTTCCTAAAATTGCACTTCAGATTGCCGGCCGCGTAACAGGTGATAGCGCTCTCCATATCGTTGAAAAACCCTGTGTTGGCAACTCAATCACCGTGGGTAATGCACGGTCATGTATATATTCCAATCCAGAAGGGGAAAGAACTGCGGTCTTGGTGGGCGACTCAATGGCCAAATCGTTGAGTGACGGCTTTGCGAAAGCTTCAGAGAATTTGGGAATGAAAAGCGCAGTGTTTTCATTGGCAGGGTGCGCATTTTTGCTTGAGAATTCACCAATAGTAAGCAATGACACATGCGCTTCGTGGCGGGCGAACGTTTTTGACGCCATCCAATTTTTACAGCCAGATGTAGTGGTAATTGCAAACCTCAGTTCTTTATATATTGATATTTTGAATCAGACGAGCAACCCTCAGGAATCAATGGATTTTTGGGCAAGCGAATTAGGTGCAACCCTGAATTCAACAATGGGTGAAACTTCGGGAGTGCTTCTTGTGCAACCTCCACCAAGGTTTGCAAAAGATGTTAGATATGAAATCTCTTTGATTAAGCCGATCGGCGAGCCAGAGGAGCGCAGTGAAGTACAAATCCGCCGAAGTTCGGTGAATCTTCTTGAGCAAATGACTATTGCTGCTGATGATCTACGAATTCAAGTACTTAACTTTGATGACATCTTCTGCGGCCAAAACACCTGCACCCAAGTCGTTGAAGGCCAACTCATGTATGAAGACTTCGATCATTTAACTCCTCAGGGCAGTCTGCTGCTCGTTGGAAAGTTAGAAGAAAAAATAAAGCTCTTGTTATCTTTGTAGGTTTCACTTTGCCTCAATTGCACAGAAATCAGTGGATAAACGGAACTGATCATGGAGTGAGCCAACCTTGAGAATTGATTGCATCGCAGTCACTATTAAGCAAGCGTCCTTCCCAGCGCAGTTCGCCAGGAGTTTTTGACAGTGCAGCGATGAGTCCCTGCATTGGAGTGTTTCCAACTTCCTGAATCATGTTTCGTGCTGCATAATGAGGATCCTTCGCAATGTCCGACATATCGAATACAGGACCAACCGCGGCTTCTGCCTCTTCAAATATTGCGACTACTTCATCGCGAGTTCGAGTTGCACACCAGTCACCCATGAGTTTTTGCAACAGCTCTCGGTGTTCCATGCGACCAGCAAAGGTTGTGAAGCGTTCATCAGTTTCTAAGCCGAGAATTTTCATGACTCGTGCTGCAACGGTGTCGCTCGATGCCGAAACACCAACCCACTTGCCATCCACACACTGGTACACGCCACGCGGAACGGTGTAGGGAAGACCAGAGCCAAGTCGAGGTTGTAACTCGCCTGTCAGTTTGTACAGCGAAATGACTGGGCCCATTATCTGGAAAATGGTGGTCAACAAGTTCACATCCACCACTTGTCCCACACCAGAGTGCAAAGCGACCATTGCAGCAAATGCTGCGGTAATGCCGGTTACCTCATCAGTCAATGCAATTGCAGGCAACATTGGTGGGCCATCTGGCTCTCCACTGATTGCTGCAAGTCCGGCCATCGATTCGGCAATGGAAGCAAAGCCAGGACGTTTTGCGTATGGTCCATCTTGTCCGAAACCAGAAATGCGAACGACAACCAGTTTTGGGTTACGTGCAATCAGCGTGTCGGGGTGCAGGTCAAGTCGCTCAAGTGTTCCCGGTCGGAAGTTTTCAACGAGAACATTTGCTTCGTCAAGCAAGCGCAAAAATAGTTCGCGGTCATCGGTGTTTTTGAGGTCAAGCGCAATATTGCGCTTGTTGCGATTCACCAACTTCCACCACAGGCCACTGCCATCTCGCGGGTCGCGCCATGCCATGCCGCGAAGCGAGTCACCAGTGTCTGGTCGTTCAACCTTGATGACATCTGCGCCGAAGTCGGCTAGGTAGCGAGCACAGTTTGGTCCGGCAAGCACCGTAGAAATATCGAGTACTCGAATGTCTGAAAGTGGCCCGCTCATTGGCAGTTGCCGCGAAAGCTAAAAGCCAGGTCGTGTGCGTCGGGTGACAGCAGAGTCATTCCACCAGCGGCCACTAAATCGCCATGCGGTCTGCATCGGTTCGCGTTCAACAGCCGGACCAGCCTTAGGCCACAACGCTTCAATACCAGCAGCAATTGCTGTTGCTTCTTCGGCGGTGGGGTTTGGCGTGATGCTGTGTTGCATTGCAGACCTACAGCGGCATGTTGCCGTGCTTGCGGCGTGGCAACTCTTCGCGCTTCGACTTCAACATTTCGAGTCCAGCGATGAGCTTGATGCGAGTCTCTGCTGGGTCAATGACGTCGTCAACATAACCACGCTCGGCTGCTGCATATGGGTTTGAATACTTCTCGGTGTATTCGGTAACGAGTTCAGCACGTCGAGCAACAGGGTCTGCTGCTTGTTGCAATTCGCGACGGTACACAATTTCGACTGCGCCTTGTGGACCCATAACTGCAAGTTCTGCGGTTGGCCATGCGTATGCAAGGTCGGCACCAATGGATTTTGAGTTCATCACCACGTACGCGCCGCCGTACGCCTTGCGTGTAATGACTTGAATGCGAGGCACGGTGCTTTCGCAATATGCGTACAGCAACTTGGCGCCGTGGCGAATAATGCCGCCGTATTCCTGATCCACTCCAGGAAGGAAACCAGGCACGTCTACGAATGTGACGATTGGAATGTTGAACGCATCGCAGGTGCGCACAAAACGCGCGGCCTTTTCGCTGCTCTCAATGTCAAGCACGCCAGCCAACACCATTGGTTGGTTACCAACAACGCCAACTGCTTGGCCGTTCAAACGCGAGAATCCACACACAATGCTCTTTGCCCAATGTGGGAAGTATTCAAAGAACTCACCGTCGTCCATGACTTCGGCGATGACCTTCTTCATGTCGTATGGCTGGTTTGGTGAAGCCGGCAAAATAGTGCGCAAAGATTCACACATCCGCATTGGGTCGTCTGTTGCGTCACTTGCAGGAACTTCAGACAAATTGTTTTGTGGCAAGAAACTGAGCAAGTAGCGAACGTCCTGCAAGCACGATTGTTCATCGGCGCTCACAAATGTTGCAACACCGCTCTTCGAAGCATGGCTCATTGCGCCACCCAGTTCTTCAAGCGTTACCTCTTCGCCGGTCACGGTTTTTACCACGTCTGGTCCGGTAATAAACATGTGGCTGGTTTCGCGCACCATGAAAATAAAGTCGGTCATGGCCGGTGAATACACAGCGCCACCAGCACATGGTCCAAGAATTACGGAAATTTGTGGGATAACTCCCGATGCCTGCACGTTGCGATGGAAGATGCCGCCGTAACTAGCAAGCGAGACCACACCTTCTTGAATTCGCGCACCTGCTCCGTCGTTCAAACCAATTACTGGTGCGCCAACTTTCAGTGCCAAGTCCATCAACTTGTGAATTTTTTCTGCAAACACTTCGCCCAGCGCTCCGCCAAACACAGTGAAGTCTTGGCTGTACACAAACACTTTGCGTCCGTCGATGGTTCCCCATCCGGTGATGACGCCGTCGGTGTACGGACGCTCTTCTAAGCCAGCAGCATGAGCACGGTGACGAGCAAGCAGGTCGAGTTCGTGAAAACTCTCGGGGTCGAGAAGTGTGGTAATACGCTCGCGAGCAAGCAGCTTGCCCTTTTCGTGTTGGCGCTCTACCGAGCGTGGCGAACCGGCGTTGTACGCCTGTTCTTTGCGGGCTTGAAGATCTTGCAGTTTGGCGTCCATGGCGTTGCTACTCACGCGCTAGACGCTAGTGCCCAAGCGGGGTTCAGCCGCCGAC
>Ga0208812_1000516_pt1 | contig 8760 bp, 20 predicted proteins | sample Colrivmeta156902_FD_187689 | JGI IMG/M metagenome (GOLD analysis project Ga0208812, IMG submission 187689) | Estuarine microbial communities from the Columbia River estuary - metaG 1569-02 (SPAdes) (version 2) | ecosystem: Environmental > Aquatic > Marine > Intertidal zone > Estuary | place: USA...
TGCCTTTTCCAAGTCAAAGAAGGAAGTTACTCCCGGAGGTGCTTCGCCTCCTTTTGGTTGACCTGTCTGAGGGATTCTTGTTAAGTCCCGGGTTCCTAATGCTATTCTTAGGTCTCCGTTTGTTTTTCTGAAATAGAACTTAACTGATCCTGTTCCTAATCTCTCTCTGAGAGCTTGATGGGTGATTGGTGTTAATTGTGCCATGAGCTTTTGTTATTTGGTTACATAGCAAATATACAACTTCCCCGCGAGGTAAAAAAATTATTTAGAAATATTTTCTGGAAAAGTATCCCAGAGATCCGTGATCTGAATCGTTGGGGTTGACAAACATGAAACCGTTGTAGTTTTCTGTGTCATGCAGAATTCGTTCGATCATGGCACACACCCCGGATTTGAAATCACGGGTTGCATCAGTGTCTGTTCTCTTGAGTTGGTTGTTGGCATAATCCAGCATATGGGATACACCGAGGGTTTTCTTTTTTCTAGACATGATATAAGTTTTAGGGTGTGACATCAACAAGGTCTTGTGAAACAACATAATCATAAAGTAGATCCATTTTTTTAGAAAATGTTGTTGGTGATCCATCATGATTGAATTGGACATGAGATAGATTTAGAAATGATATGATTTCCATATCAGGTAATTGTTGTAATTCCACATAGGAATAGTTTTTATGGAACCACTCTTTGGTGGCATTAAGTAAGTCTTGCATGAGAATATGTTTTTGGTTACATAGCAAATATAAAACAAACCTACTAGATAAAAAAATTATTCCCCATCTTTTTATATGCACGCTCGCGGGCAGGGTATGTTACTACCATAGTATGTATAGCTAGGTTACTGAGTAGTAACCTGTACACCGTCGACAACGGTGTTCGGATTCGGATACCAATTTGCTAAGCGAAACCACCACACAAGAAAAAGGCCTCTTACGAGGCCCCGAACTCATTTCTGAGTTCTTAGCATAACCAAACACTATATCTTATTCTTCTTCCTCTTCTTCGTCATCCCAATCATCATCTTCATCTTCATCTTCATCATCACCGTAGAAGAAACCTTGAGCTTCGCAAGATTCAGGATTAGGTAAGCTGTTGTACTGAGCTACCACATCGTCCTCCAAGTCCTCTACAAACTTAGGGTAAATTACTCCTGGAGTGTTGTCCCCGCTTGGATTGTTCTTAAATACTAAATCGATTCCTGCACTTCGGTCTTCCGGTAGACCATTTAGGTCACATAGAAGATCGTAAAAATCCTTTCCTCCGAATTCCCCGTAACCCTCATAATCGTTTTCCGTGAATACTCGTCCATCGGGGGTAATCATATGAACGGTGAATGTTGGTCGTGTTGAACAGTTGTTTGCGATTGATTCACCTGTATCGCATGTGTTCCAGCTAAAAAATCCCATGTTGTTTTGTTTTTTGGTTTAGATAGTAAAGATAATGCTTTTAGTTCAGATAAAAAAATTATTTAGTGATTATTTAGAAGTTTTACTACCGGACAAGTAACCCATCCTGAAGCAATCCATCGATCGGGTTTACTTGTGATACCGTTCTCAATTAGAAAATCCAGTACACCTTCGTTTTCTGAATAGTTCTTAATGATAACTTCGTCCTTCTCCAAATGTGCATCAGGAATATTCACCGTGGCTGTCATAACTGGACATCCATCTTCGGCATCAATTAGCTCAATAGCTGTTCTACCATTTGAATACTTACCTTTCTTTAGAAAGACATTGTATTCCGCGTGTTGTGTTTTAAGTACGTACATATGTTTGGTTTTATATTGCAAATATAAATCAAGAACTCCAAATAAAAAAATTATTCGCCTGAAATATTTCTACTGGGGATTTCACATGGTTACGTGGAAACACCCCGGGCAACGGTGTTCGGATACGTCTCACAATTCTTAATCCAACAAAAAAGAGGACCGAAGTCCTCTTGATTGCATAACCAAACTAAACCAAACTAACAATAAACCATTATACCATTATCCTTTGCAAGTTCAAACCCAGTGATGAAGTTGTCATAAACATATACCAAGTGTTCACCCTCATCTAAATCTTCTCCAAATCTCTCCTTCACACAAGCTATAAATTTGTCTCTGTTCCCAACCAAATCATTATAGAGTTTTTCTGCGATTGACCAACTGATAACACCGTTGCAATCACTGAAGTTAACCATCTCATATCCAGGTCGGCCTTCGAACGAGGTCTCGTCCTCCCACACCATGTCTGCAGGTACTCCTAATAGTGCGTGTGATAAAATGTTTCTAAAGAGATTGTATCCGGAATAACTTCCTGCTCTGAAGTGATGCTCAACTGTATCCTCCGTGGATAACCAAGCTCCCGGTTCAAGATCGAATGACCAAGGACCATTGTCATCGGATTTGTTAACCGTGATAACAGTTTCACCCATTGGCTGTAATAACCTTTCCAACACCTTCTTAGCCTCGCGGGAAGGTTCTTTTACAATTCTACTGTATGCTACTATATCTAATCCCATAACTTAAAGAATTATCATATTTAATTTTTTGATGCTCTTTTCCAATTCAGGAGTCATTTTATCCTGACCTGTCATGGCTAGGATAAGTGTTGGTCCTTGAAGGGATACGACATAATCCATTTGTGTAAATCCTTTACCTTTTAATAAAGATTCCACTTTGCTGATGATTTCCGATTTGTTCATGTTTGTATTTGTTTAGATAGTAAAAGTAATAAATCTGGCTGGGATAAAAAAATTATTGGACTAATTTTCCGTCAGAGAATTTTAAAATCAGTTTACCTACTTTTAATTCCACATCATCACGATTAACATTAAACACATCATCCTTATTGACTATCACCGGATTCAAATCCTGATTATCTGCCCAAGCAATAAACTTGGACGGGATTAGAGTGCTGGCCGCATCTATGATTTGTTTATCTTTCATAGTACAAATATAACACTTTATCTCGAGATTAAAAAATATGTTTACTGTAAACTATAAACTGTAAACATGAATTCGAAACCCTACGGGGCTTGCGTGGAAACACCGTCGGCAACGGTGTTCGGATACAGTCTTCATCTGAAAACTTTCGCACACAAAAAAAGACCCGAAGGTCTTTTGATGATGAAGGATTATTTTTACTTATGCCGGAGCAAACATTTTCCTTCCTGTTTCGATAAACTTGTTGTACTCATACTCGCCCATCGATTCCTTTAGCTCAGCAACAGCAGCTTGGTGTTCTTTGGACTTCTCTAACAACTTGTCGAAGTTACCTGTCTTTTTGACTTCCTCCATTAGTTCTTTAATCTCCCAATTGGTGTCTAGAACTTTTCTGAAAATTACTCTTTGATCTTCTGTCATATGATTATGTTTTGGTTTTGTAAAGATAATGAATCAACCCCAGATAAAAAAATTATCCGACCATAAGTTTTCTTTGGTACCAACCTTTTAACTTTTGGAAGTGCTCAGGGTTTACACCGCTGTTTTCCAAGTATTCAGCAATTATTTTTTGATCCTTCCGGCTGCTGGTTTCCACCGCGGCTAAAGCATTTAAATAGTTTAAACCTTCTGACATCAACCGGGAGATTTCCACCGAGGTTTTAGTGGTAAGTGAATCTGGTCTTTTGATATCCACACCATATTCGAATGGCCAGAATCCAGAATCTTTTTTACCGTCGAACCTAACTAAGTTAAGTCCATAGAGCTGTGCAACATAATGTATGTGCTTAGATGTTGTTCTACTCCATTTACCTAATTCAATTAAGCTATCGTTCTGTATACAAGCCACAGTAGTTGTGTAGCTAATGATATCGTCTCCTTTACGGAAAAGATTCTTTTTAAGTTGTAATGTGTTCATGATTGTTGGTTTTATATAGCAAATGTAGATAATAGGATTTAGATAAAAAAATTATTCAGCATCTTTTTATATGCACACTCGCGAGCGGAGTATGTTACCACCATACTATGTATATGGAATACTTGGTGTGCTGTTGGAGAACACCTCGGGCCACGGTGTTTCACATCTGCCTACCACTTAACAACAGCACACAAAAAAAGGCCAGGATAACCTGACCTTTTCTGCCTAACCAAACTAAACCAAACTTATTCTTCTACCGGTAATACGTTTTCCAATAATACTGCCTCACGGTCATATGTACCAACGTGTCCATTTGCGAATAACCATTCTCCGGCTGCAGTAAAAACATAACCGTATTCTTCAACGTCGCTCTTTACAAATTCATTCACGCTTCCGTGTGCTTTGAATGATAACTCTTCTCCACGGTCTCGATGATAAGCTACCACGATACCGTTTGCCGGGTTTTCGAAATTGTGGCTTACACCTTCCGGGATTTCAGTTTCCGACGATAGTGAAGAAATAGATCCTAATGCGATTAAGGATTCCACCTTCTCCTGTGTTGTGTAATGCTTTAATAGAATTGGACCGTGATGTTCTGGGTATCCGTCCCAGTGACAGTAAATTGAACGAACTGTTCCGTCTTGGTCTTCGATTGCGATTCTAGATCTTGTTGCCATAGTTTTTAAGTGTTTTTGATTATGAAGTAAAAGTAATAAATCTATTCCAGATAAAAAAATAAAATGGGGATTAAAGTATCCCCATTCTAAAATACCATGGATCTTTTTCCAGTGTATGTTTTGCTATAATCTTTTTAATGTGGTCCTCACCTTCCTTGATTGAATTAACCTTGATTGGTGCTGTTTCCATATCGGAAATCATTTCATGGGGTAACACCATTGGTCTAGCAGCCATTCCGGTTTCTTTCCAAGTATGTGTACTGATGCTTTCACACCCTTCCATCATATAGTGGTTAATCACTTTTGGACTTGGGTTTTGGAGAATGAAATTTAAACCTCTAAGTGGTCCGTAAACGTGTGGATGTACCATAGCTATTAGTACTGTTCCTTTTTCCTTGATCATATTCTCTAATTGACCAATCATTTCTTTTTCTTCCTGATTCATGATATTAAAATTGGTTAATTTTTTGCTTTGACCCACTTGAACTTAGGTCGATATAAAAGAGCTTGATCTTCTTCTGGAATATCTGACCAAATGTATTCAACAGCTTCCACGTAACTCAAACCTTCTTCCATCTGGTCTAATATGATTCGAATTGTACCAATAGAAACAGGATTAGAGTCAAACCAACGATATTGACCAAACTTTTTTGGTGCTCCCTCCAATGATGTAAGATTGGTACATCGACAATAAAAAGTTCCTCCCAATTTTTTTGGTGCTCCCTTCAATGAGGTGATTTGGGTTGCATCACAAAGGAAACTCGAGCGAACTTCTTTTGGTGCTCCCACCAAAGAGGTGATTTTATTATGTGAACAATCAAAGAATCCAAAGACATAGCCAAATTTAATACCTTGAAAGTTTTTGTAATCGCCATAAGACATGTTAAAAGAACCCCAAACATCCACAAGGCCAGTATCATGATCAAATTCCCATTCACCAATGGTGTGGGTGTTCAAGAATTTTATTTGCTCTTGTGTTAGTCCATCTTTTGATAGAGCATTTTCAGTTTTTTGTAATATCCTTGGATCAATACACTCAACAATTTTTCGTAGGCGATCTAGCTCACTTTTTTCTCTCTCCTCCATGTTTTATTGGTTTTATTGGTTGATATAAATATAAGAACTTAGTTCGGGAAAAAAAATTATCAATTGGGAATTCCTAGAATATACTTAGCAAATTCTTGAACTGTTCCTCCCTCGGGAAAGTAACTGTACATTCTGTCTTCGTCCACACAGTTAACCTCTATGAATTCGACCAACGATTCCACTTCTCCCGAATCTATGATTTCGTCGTATTCCTCCAGGTCAGCATTGTCTGGCATGAACTTGTCCATCTTCCATTGTGCTTCTGAGTAATCTTTCATAATTGTTCTTTAACTAAACTATATCTAATTTTCGTAGCAACTTAATAGTGGGAAGATCCAGATTCTTGACACCTATATCTTCTAAATCATCCAAGGAATAAATCGTTACGTTTTCGGGAATCATTTGAAGTTTTTGAATTTCATCTTTACTTAATTCAACAACCTTGCAAGAAAAATCATAGTAATATCTTTCTTCTAAACCATGAAATCCCTCTATGTCGCCTAGTTTTTTGTTGATCCCCTCGATGTCACACTCATTGTCATCAATGTAATTTTCAAAGTCCCAATCTATTTCATCTGAAAGGAATTCGTTGACAACACTTACTAATTGTTTTTTGAAATGCGGATCTTGTAAATCGCATGTTGTTAAAATGAATTTCTTTGATAGTATAAAGTCTCGCTCAGCATCGTATCCACCCTCGACTTTAATAACTTTAATATCTTTCACATTTAAAAGTTTAATTGATTATGAAGTAAAAGTAATAAATCTATTCCATATAAAAAAATTATTTAGTAAATATTTTTTAATTAGATATAACCGATCGTCTATCCAGAAACACCGTCGTCCGGGGTGTTTTGGATTCCCAGCCATTTCTGGGTTTAATCGCAGTCCACAAAAAAAGACCCGAAGGTCTTTTTCTTATCCATTTCAAGGTGGCGGCACATATTCAATCGTTGAGCCTAGACTCTGATGTTTACCCGGCCGGGAAATCCACTTAGGACGATCTTTATACTATTCAAGCATTTTTCTAACTTTTTCAAAATACTTCTCAGTGTCCTTTACAAACTTAACCGCTCTTGCTTTGGTCTTAGTGTAAGCAAAGAACTGACAGAACTCAGAATCAAACTCTACACCGTTGCAGTTAATCTTGGTCTGGATGAATTCTTCAAAGTCGTATGCACTGTCGAACTCTTTAACAGTCAAAGCTCGTTTAGCATTTCCTGTTATGCTCCAGCCATTATCACCGCTGGTCTGATAAACTGTTAATCCAATTTCAAATTTGATATCTCCTTCCATAGTTTTTATTTTTGGTTATAAATCGTTTAGGATTTCAAATGAACTGATTCGTCTTGAACCCACTCCGGTTGCTAACACCGATTCAATCTCCTTGTGTAGGTCTTCCACCTTTTTGAAATTGCGGGCACCGATAGGAAGTGAACGTTGGAGTTGCATGTTGGAAATAGAAAATCCCATTCCACTCTCTTGCCAACCACCGTAGTAACAGTATGTGAACGTGTTGTCTTCACGTAATAATACGGATAAGGTTTTAGCGTTTCCTTGTGGTCCGTAAGTCGGATCGAATAATCTGTAAATGATAAGTCTTTTCATAATTGTTTTTATTTGGTTACAAAGCAAATGTAATTAATCCAATTGGGATAAAAAAATTATTTGAGATAAACTTTATTACCGGAAGTTATTAATTTATCGAATCTCATTCCATCAGCAATCGATCCACGGTATATCCAATTGGGAGAAATCCTTGGATTATAAGAAACTCTTTCCGAATCCGGATGATGCGTGGAAACACCGTTGGCTAAAATTTCTACACTCTCACACAGTATCCAAGAGCAAACCGTTTTGTTTGACCCGTTAAATATTTTAAGTGCTGTAGACTTTTGATTTTTTAACACGCACACGTTCATTATTAACTGAACATCTTCAGGTGAATGATAGGAGATAACACCGTCGGGTCTCTCTATCTTCCATTTCATGAAGTTCGCTCCCGCTCCTAAATTGAATCTAACTTTAATACTTTTCATATGGTTTATTTTAGAGGTTCGTTATACTCTTGTAATGTCCCAGTCTCCGTATTTGTCTAGGAAAGGTCTCCATCCATAGCATGTTCCAATCTCTCCTATCCAGTCAGGAAAACTCATTCGGTCCTCGGGATGCGCATTTAAATTCCATTTGTTGAATTCCTCCCTGGAGAGATCCCACCATTCGGATTTTGACTTTGCAATTTTGTCTTTAGCCATGATTGTTTATTTAATTGGTTATTGCAAATGTAAGATTCTCCTTTTGAATAAAAAAATAATTGGTTGACTATTTACAGTAAATGGTAAACTATAAACACGGATACCAGGCGGATTCCACCGTTGGCAACGGTGTTCGGATTCGGCTCTACGAATTCTTAATCCAACAAAAAAGAGGACCGAAGTCCTCTTATCAAATCAAATAAACTAACACTAAAGCTTTGGCGGGTTAAAGAAGATGAGTTGAACTCCTCCCTCTCTAAAATCTGTGCTGTGCATTACACCGTCGAGCTTAATCCTTTCATGTGGTGGAATGTTATACCATTTTGCGATGTAGTCGTATTTTGCACCGTCGGCAAAACCTATTGGTTCGTTCCGACACATTGAACCAACTTCATAACCTAATTCCTTTAACCTATCGTATGCTTTGTAGTAAGCCTTAAACGTTCCTTGTGGTTTAAAGGTTTCAATGTAGAGGATCTCTCTGTTTAAATATGTTTCTCCTTTTTTCATATCTTATTTTTTACTTTGTAAAGATAAAAAATCATATCCGGATAAAAAAATTAATTGATATATTTTTGATTTAATTCGGGTGTACGTGTACGCGTGCATAGTATGTTAGCACTATAGTATGCCTTTATCCCTAGCCTGTTCTCTGAATGTTTTAAGGTAGGTTTCTATCCGTGATTCATGCAAAGAGAAGCAGAAGTTCTTCTGAGCTTCTGCATTCCCCTTTGGATGAGTCTTTATCATGAGGTCGAAAAGTTCTTCCCTCAGTTCAATGTTATCTGTTCTTAATTCGTGCGTCTCCGTCATATTAGAATGGACTTGCTATGATGTTAGCCATGTCATAGTCTTTAGTTAACAACTGAGAAGCTTGAACTTGTATACGACGACGATCGT